>SAMEA3387512__coassemble_822_pt1 | contig 90749 bp, 83 predicted proteins | sample SAMEA3387512__metabat2_high_PE_036 | metagenome-assembled genome bin SAMEA3387512 (sample SAMEA3387512) | Felis catus | biome: Faeces | place: United Kingdom | collected 2012
GGACTAACCTCCCGTACCGGTTCGATTCCGGTCTGCGGCAGTATTAAAAAGCAGGAGAAATGCTGATTTACAACATTTCTCCTGCTTTTTTATTGGATTATTTATTATGTGGCACTAAGATAATGTAAATCATACTTGACATTTTTATGTGGGAGTTATATATTAAAATCAGAAAAGGAAAGTTTACTTTCCATAAACAAAGGAGAGGATTATGAAAAACCGTCTGGAAGAGCTTCGCAAAGAGCGTGGAATTAAGCAGGAAGAACTGGCATCTGTTTTAAAAGTATCAAGACAGACGATTGGCTCGTTGGAAAACGGACGTTATAATCCGTCGATATTGCTGGCGTTTCGAATTGCCCGATATTTTAAAATGAATATTGAGGAGATTTTTATTTATGAGGAGGACGGGGAATGAAGAAGATAAAGTCATTTATAATTTGCATTTTAGCAGGAGCTGCCTTTATTGCTGCAGGATTTCTTGTAAAAGAAGACTATAATTCCACGCTGCTGTGTTCGATAGGCTTTGGACTTATATTTTCTTCTGCTGTTGCCATTGGAAAGAATTTCTATTGGAGCAGACCGTCCAGGCAGGAGGAATATAACGCGAGAAGAGAAGAAGCGCATATTAATATGATTGATGAAAGAAAACAGTATATCAGAGCAAGGTCAGGGCAAATTTCATATCAGATTATGACATTTGTGCTTCTGGGACTTTCTTTTATTCTTGCAGTATTCCGTGCAGATCCGTGGATGATCGCTGTGGTATTTGGACTTTTTATCTTCCAGTATATCATTGGTGTGGCTGTATTTAAGTGTCTGGAAAAGCGAATGTAACGACATTATATAAAGAAAGCAGAAAGTAACAAGAGAAATGCGGGAAATAAGGATTTCAGCATTTCTCTTATTATGTTTTTTTATTTAATGTATTTTATTCAAGATTCCGAAGCAGCTCTTTATAAATTTCTTCCAGTTTTTTCGGGTCGCTGTTATAAGTATAATTGTTTGTAAATACTTCATCTAAAAGTTTGTCGTGAAGAGCTTCGTCCTTTTGCCGGAGAAGCTGCCAGAGGGCTGCGTCTTCTGCTCCCCGGCGCTGCGCTTCCATACGCATTCCCGGATTGGGACCATTTTTTCCGGGATAGATAAGAAAAGCATCACCACAGGGGAAATTTGTTCCAATACCTGTATGATTCGGGCAGCTGGTTCCTTTGTAGGGATCCATTCCGCCCTGAAACTGGTTAAATCCCCAATGGAGATAGCCGCTGATTCTGTTTCGTGCAAATCCCCAGAAAAGAAGGCGGTTTTTAATCAGATCAAAATCAAGAAAACGGTTGAGCCAGTAACCTTCCGGACCGCAGCATACATAATTCCAGACGGTTTCTCCAAGGGAGATCAGAGTGTCAAATTCTTCTTTCCGTTTTTCATATCCGGCAGTTCCGGGAACCCAGATGTCAATGCCTCCCCGAAATTCAGCCGAATCTACTGCTTCAATAATTTGTACGCCAGGAAGATATTTTCTGAGAATGCTGGCTGCAAGGTAATACTGACGTTTTCTGGCATCAAGTGTTTGCTGATCTTTGTAGTGAATATCAGGCTCGTCGTGGATATGAAACAGGACTTTGTCAGCCCAGCCGTGTTTTTTTAGATAATCAGCCAGAGTTTTTACGTAGGTAACTGTAATTGTGTATCCTTCCAGTGTATCAAACAATACATTTTTTGCCATAGCGCAGGTGAATTTATCTGTATACATATCCGGTTTCCCGTCTGGAAGAAATCCGCGGTTTAAAAGTGTTCCAAGCTCCATTTTTTTCATGCCGGATTCAAAGAAACAGGAAATAACAGGAGTGAGGTATTCAAAATCAAAAGTATAAGGATTTCTGGAAACAACACAAGTTTCATCAAGTTCCATAAAGAAAATATTCTGGTGGATTCTTCTCATAGACTGGGCATATTTTTTCATCATGGTCAGAAATTCTTCTGAACCTGGCTTTACATTGTGGAAACGGCAGATTGCGTCCAGAGAAAACCAGTTTGTAACAGGAAATGCGTCCTCTGGAATCATTACATTGTAAACATGAAGGGAAATTTTACAGTGATAACAGCCTTCCTCTGTATGTACTTTTAACTGCAGCGTGTGAATGCCTGGTAAAATCTTTTCATCAGGTTGCAGACAGAAGTAAATGGCAGCCCTGTTATTTTTTACAGAGAAAATACCTGTTTCATTTGGCTCCAGACAGTCATATACATAAAAAGGAGCAAGACGGCTTGCGTATCCGGGTTTTTCAGCAGGACGGTTTTCAAGAACCATAGAGCCTCCCTGGCTGACACCGTCTCCTGTATTATATTCCACAGGAATTTCCCGCATTTGAAACCATTCCGGAATAAAGGAAACGGGGGTGTGTTCCGAATTATCAGAAGAGGAGTTTTCCAGTTCAAGAGAGACAGTTTTTCCATGTGTCTGAAGGAGAAGCTGGATTCCTGGCATTCCGTTTAAGGGGACGGGAATAGAAAGAGTATCCGGGAGAGGAGACAGCGCGCTGTCCGGATAAAGAAATTCTTCCTGTGCAGTGAGGATACCGTAAAATTGTGTTGTCATAATGTTTATTCTCCATTCTGCCGCAGTGCGGCGAAATTCTGTGTTTAAAAGCTATCTTTCTGAGAAGTAAGGCGATCCCTGTATTCTCTTGGAGTAAATCCGGTTGTCTGTTTAAAAACTTTACTGAAATAGCGGGGATTTTCATATCCTACAGCCTGGCTGATGTCGCTGATTTTCGCGTTCGGTTCAGCAAGCATTTCCTTTACTTTATCCATACGTATTTCGGTAATATATTCAATAAAATTCTTTCCTGTTTTTTCTTTAAAGAGCCGGCTCAGATAATTGGGGTGGAGATAGAACTGCTCTGCCAGAAAAGCAAGGGTAATCGGTTCCTGATAATGGTTGCGGATATACAACTGTATATCGCGTATAATGCCTTTTGCAAGCTGCTGTTCATCTGTTTCACTGAGTTTTCCGGCAAGTTTCCTGACATAGTCAAGAATGCAGTCTTTTGTACTCTGGAAATCATGACAGAGAAGAATGTTTTCCAAAATAGAATTGAGACTTTGACGCAGGTCGATGGAATTTAATTTCAGGTTCTGAAGATTTCCGTTTAATTCAATGAGACCTCCAATACAGGCTGTTTGGATCTGAAGCACATTTAAACGTTTATCTGACAAAATGTTTAAAACGGAGTCCATATAAGAAACTGCATTTTGGCGTTCTTTGGGATTTGTAAGCATGGACACCAGTGTGTTTGCCACGTCTGACATTTCCGGCACTTCTTTTGGGAAAAGCATTTCAATATTTTTATACCAGATAGTTCCTTTGCTTTCTCTCGCTTTATTATAACGGAGCGCCTGCTCTGCTTCATCATATGCAGAAGGAAGACTTTCATATCCATTCTTATATTTACTTCCGCCAAAGAACCACCCTCCATTTCTTTCGCCTGCCTGTTCCAGGATATTTGTGAAATTTGCTGCGTCCGTCGGGCTGTTATATGGAATCAAAGCGAATAAGCCATAAAGCTGATTGTCAAGAATCATGGCATTTGGGATAACGAGACGGATTTCATAGCGCATTTCTTTTTTATATTGAGAAATGGTTTCTTCTGAAAGTTCATCGCCACGTGGGATCATCTCCATAGAGAGTCCGTACCAGTCTTTCAGTGCAGGAAGACGATACCGTTCTTCGCGAATTTTGGAGTGACCTCTCGCAATAGAGAGAAGAAGTCCTTCCAGCCGGCTTTTTCTGATATTATTTTCACTTTCTTCTTTTTGAAATTCAAGAGCCAGACGATCTAAGAGCTCTTCAATTTCTTTTAAATTCACGGGTTTATTAAGGTAGTCGTAAGCGCCATAGCGTATTGCTTCTTTTGCATAGGAGAACTCGCTGAATCCACTCAAAATTACAGTTTTTACAGAAGAATATTTTTCGGAAATAATTCGAAGCATTTCAAGACCTGTCATCTCCGGCATTCGTATATCAAGAAAAATAACGTCTACATGGTTATTTTCCAGAAATTTAAGCCCGTCTGCCGCCCGGTAGACGGTTCCTGCAACAGAGAACCCATGCTCCTGCCATTTGACAAATTGCGCCATTCCTCTGCATACAATTTCTTCGTCATCTATAATCAGTACCTGATAAGCCATTTTTTGTATCCTCCACTTCCATTTTCATATCTTCTGAAATATTTCGCACAGGTAATATGATGGTAATCTGAGTCCCGGCATCGGGACTGCTTTTTATGTAAAGTCCATATTGTGAACCATAGAAAAGCCGGATTCGCTGATTGACGTTCACCATACCAATACTTTCTGAACTGTTTTTGGAATCTTCCGGTTCTCTCAGACGGGCATTCAGTTTTTCACATTCTTCCGGGAGCATTCCCTTTCCGTTATCTGTGACAGTAATATAAAGCTGCTCTTTTTCTATCCAGCTTTTAAGAAGAATTCGATAACCCTTGCTGGCATCCCCAAAAGCATGGGTAACTGCATTTTCCAAAAGTGGCTGCAGCATAAATTGTGGGACATAAACTTTTTCTGTATCTATGGAGAGCTCTTTTTCCAGCTCAATTTTATATTGGTGGCGGAAATTGATAACTTCCATATAAGTTTCCCCATGACGGATTCCTTCTGCAAGAGTAATGGTGTTGCTTCCGGAATGGATTCCCATACGGCACAGTCGGCTGAAAGCTTCAATCATATGCGTCACTCTGCTTTCTCCGTTTGCCTCATACATTGCTTCCCAGCGGATAATATCCAGAGTATTATAAAGAAAATGAGGATTGATCTGCATCAGAAGCGCATCAAGCTGTGCGTTTTTCCAGCTTAAAGAAATCTGTTGTCTGCGGATTTCAGAGAGATATACCTGTTCAATCAGTTTGTTTGTCTTATCTGCCATTTCATTGAAACAGTCTCCCAGAATCGTAATTTCATCATTTCCGCTGTTGAGATAGCGTTCCGTCCATTGTCCGTTTCCAACTTTTTGCATTACAGAGATCAGTTGCTCCACAGGCTGGGAAATGCTCCTTGTAACAAAATAAGCGATAAACACGCAGGCTCCCATTACAAATGCCAGGATCAGAAGACACAGATTACGGAGCTGATAAATGCTGTCAAAGGCAAGCCTCTCATTTACCATATAGGTAGTGATCAGATTGGTGGAAGGGATCCTCTGGTATGCGGTAAGAACAGGCTGTCCATTTACTGTGTTTTCTACAATGCCTTTTCCGTTTTTCAGCATCTGCTCATAGCCGGCATTGGATTTCGGGAAAGATGGCGCCTGCATATTGGGAGAGTAGGACATTAAAAGCCCGTCTCTTCCGGAAAGAAAAGCATTGCCCTCTTTTGATGAACCGGATCCGTCCCATATGTCGGAGAAAGCTTCCAGATTAATATTGACAATAAGTACGCCAAGAAATTCACGGTCTACAGGTGTATAGATACCTACACACAGGGTAATGAGATTTCCAAAACCGTATACATTCTGTTCACTTTGATAGAAGGTGCTGCTTTGTTTTTCTGTTTCAATCCAGATAGGGTATCCTTTTTTTTCCTGAGGAAGAAGATAAAAATCGGATTTATAAAATTCTTCCAGATTTCGAATACAGCCGCCTCTGCGGTATCCGTTTTCTTCCATCATATAATATTGACAATACGGTGTAACAAGCTGCATATTCAGAATGTTCCGCTTTTCGTAAGAAGCATGATAGAGCCTTTTCTCTATATATGATTTATTCTTCTGATAAAGAGGGGAATCAGGAGTCTCTTTCAGAGAGGCATTTTCCTGGAGAGCCCGTATTAAATGAGAATCTCCGTAAAAGGAAACGGTAAGTTCTTCGTATTCCTGCATGACGTCCTGGGTTTTTAATGCTGCATTTTGCACCATAAGAGAGACTGTGTGCTCAATTTTTTTCTGCAAAAGATCAGAGTATCGAAAAATGCAAAAAAAGGTAATAAAAGCAGCGGACAAAGCAATAAGCAGCAGAAAAGATATGGTAAGCCTTCGAAAAATGCTGGTTTTTCTTAAAAATTTCTGAATTTGTGTGCTAATGTAAGAGCTGTTTCTGCGACGTGTTTCCTGCATTACGTAGTTTCCTTTCTGCTCATTATTTTTTGTGGTATTATTATAGCACAGATCGTTAAGGGAAAAATAATGTAATTTATAAATTTCCTAAAAATAAAAGGAGCAGATATATGATATATCTGCTCCGGGAAAATAACATATTAGGTCAATTATTTTTTATTCGTTTCGTTAAAGGATTCAAGTACCTCGTCTTCACACTGTTTCTGTGCATCTGCAAATTCTTTTTCAGGATCTGCATTCGGGTCAACAAGAATCTTCTGTACAGCTCTGTCTACATAAGTACCGAAATCAGCTTTTCCGTAGAACTCAAGACGACCGATAGTCTTGGCCTGCTCAAGAACTTCTGAGTATTCTTCCGGGAACTCATAGAAATCAGTAATCGTCATATCATCTCTTGGAATGATCATTGGGTTTGGAGCGCCTTTTGTTGCGAGATTTTCATAATAAGCTTTCTGGTATTCTACGCCGGCTTTGTGTGCAATGTATTCCCAGGCTGCGTCTTTCTTTGCCTGATCGGCTTTTGCATTGATTACATATGTCGTACCTGCAATGGCAGTTGTTCTTTCTCCGGAAGGTCCGGCAGGAGGAAGCATAAGACCGAGGTCATCTGGATCCATGCCCTGAGAAACGGCATCTTTTACCCAGTCTGCTGCAAATGGCATCATACCAATTTTGCCAAGACCGAAGTTAGTTACAAGGTCTGTAAATTTAAGGGTAAGGTCGCTCTGTAAAACGTCTTCTTTTCGAAGCTGCTGATAATATTTTGCCGCTTCCATAACTGCGGGATCTGTAAAGGTGAGCTCTGCAGTTCCGTCGTCATTCTGTTTTGTAAGGTCGCCGCCTGCCTGCCATACGTAATACTGGAAAAACCATTCTGTCCACTCGGCTGCAAGTGTTGCATATCCTGCGATCTGGTTGTCCGGATCGTTGATCTTCTTGGCTGCTTCCAGTGCCTCGTCCCATGTTTCCGGGAGTTTTTCGATTCCGGCTTCTTCAAAAAGCGCTTTGTTGTAGCCGAAAAGCATCGGAGCAACTGTGTAAGGAACGCCATAAACATTTCCGTCCAGTGTAAACATATCTACATATTCTTTTGTGAAGTTGTCCCACTCGTCCCAGTTTTCAACATAGCTGTTTAGTGGTTCCAGGATTCCGGATTTCATGTAAGTATCCATCATGGTAAAGGAACAGTTTATAAGATCCGGAGCATTACCGGCAGCGACTGCCTGATAAAATTCATTTCCCGGGTCGCCCTCTTTTACGATTTTGTTTAATGTGATCCACGGATGTTCTTCTTCAAATTTTGCATCCATTTCTGCTTCAAAATCATCTTCGTCACGGCTTGTTACCCATAAGGTAAGCTCAACAGGTTCTTTTTCTTCTGCTTTTTCTTCAGCAAAAACAGTTGTTGTTCCTGCCATAGAAACGGCTGCCATACTGAGACTTAATAAAATAGCTAAACTTCTTTTCTTCATGCTACATCCTCCTTTGGTTCATTTCGAACTTGTTTTGTACGTTTATTATAGCAGAGAAGTTTTTATAAAGAAATTACAGTAAATTAACATTTTGAGCAGAAAATGTCTACTTTTTTATCTATTTTCATCAGAGACAGGCAAAAGTTAAATTATGACACATAAAAAGTGTAACCTGTTGATTTTTCACAGTGATATTTTCTATTATACTGTAGGTATAGAATCGAGGGCAGGAGGTAGCAGATAAAAATGAATAAAAAAGAAAAGAAAAAACATAGAATGTCAGGATACACTTTCAAAAGAAAGGTGGCTCCCTGGTGCATTCTTGCACCGCCTATTTTTTTCACACTGTGGTTAAAATATTATCCAATTATAAGTGCCTTTTTTATATCACTGTTTAAATATGATCCAATTAATCCGCCGGGAAATTTTGTGGGATTAAAAAATTATCAGGACATGTTTCAGATGGATTTCTACTGGCAGTCATGGAAAAATACTCTTATTTTTCTTTTGCTGCAGCTGGCAATGTGTTTTTTTATCCCTCTGATCCAGGCGCTTTTTCTCAATGAATTGCAGCGCTTACAGAAAGGACTTACGACATTATATATTCTTCCGGCGTTGATTCCAACCTCTGTAAATGTAATTATATGGAGATGGATATGGCATCCGGATTACGGCGTTGCAAATCAGATTGTAAAATTTTTCGGTGGAGAACCGCAGGCGTGGCTCAGCGATCCGGAGCTTGTAAAGTTCTGTATTATTTTCCCGGGCGTTTTAGGAGGCGGACTTACCGTATTGCTATACCTGTCGGCAATACAGGGAATTTCAGGAGATATTCTGGAATCAGCAGCTCTTGATGGCTGTACGGGATTTTCCAGAATTACAAAGATTATTCTTCCGAATATATCTTTCATGGTATTTATTCAGCTTATTATGTGTGTGATCACAACAATGCAGCTTCTGGACGCTCCGTATATGTATGCTTCCGGAGGACCAAGCGGTGCTTCCACAACGCAGGGTATTTTTATTTACCAGGCGTTTAATCAGGATCTGAATTATGGCCGCGGTTCTGCAGCTTCCATTGTACTTCTTATTGTAACGGCGCTGCTGACTATGGTGCAGATGCACTTTGAAAAATCGGAAAGAGAATAGGAGAACAGCTATGTTAAAAAAGAAGAATAAAAACAGAATCCGGCGAAGTGGTTCTGACCGTATTTTAAAAATATGTGCAGTGGTGCTGTCTCTCGTTTTTGCAGCGCTTATGCTTTATCCTTTTATTTTTGCAATTTCCGGCTCTATGAAAAACAATTCGGAAATTTATGAAGTTCCACCGAAGCTTCTTCCCTCCTCCGCAAACAGTGTTTCTCTTGTTGTGGATTATTCGGATGTGGAAGGAGACGAGGAAGAACTGAAGGATTTAATGCAGCAGGACAGCGTTCTTTCCATGTTTGGGATCAACTATAAAATGGGAGATCAGTCCATTATGGAAATTCAGTTTTATGGTACAAAAGATGGAAAAACTGTTTTTCATTCAAGAGCACATCAGATGAAATTGCAGATGGAGTGTGACTATGGGATTTTTACACGTTCTGCCATAAAAAAAGATGTTATCTTACACGGGGATCGTTATTTAAGGGCAAGCGAGTCTCTTGGATATGAATTTGACTTAAACGGGATTTCAAAGGAATGTCCGGAGAATCTTGGCAATTATTTTAAAGATTCCATTACAGAGCTGATCAATGAAAAGTATCCGCTTACAGGAAAGCTTGTTTCTGTAGGAAATAAACAGAACAACTGGTTAAATCTGGAGAGCTTTAAGTATTATCTTCAGATGCCGGGATACATATATCCTAAAAATGAAACCATTGGAAAATTCGGATTTATGACTTTTGTTGGAAACAGCGTGATCGTTATAGGATTTGCCATGATCGCTCAGGTAATACTTTGCTCTGTCTGTGCCTTTGTAATCAGCAGACTGCTGACTCCAAGAGCAGGGAAAGCAGTGTTGATGTTTTTTATGGGAGCCATGATGATTCCTTTTGCAAGTATTATGCTGCCACAGCTTGTTATGTATCGGGAAATGGGAGCCTACAATAACTATGCGGCGCTTTTGCTTCCGTTTTTGTATCCGTATGGATTTTATGTATATCTGTACAAGGGATTTTTCGACCAGATTCCGGGAAGCTATTTTGAAGCTGCATCTCTTGATGGCGCATCTAATTTTTACTTATACAGTAAAATATGTATGCCTTTATCAAAACCGATCATTTCTCTGATCGCGCTTCAGACATTTATTGGAAACTGGAATGATTTCTTCTGGGCATGGATGGTTACAGAAGATCAGAACTTATGGACGTTGAATGTTGCTCTTTATAACATTTCAAATAATGTAAGCACAAAACAGAATGCACTGATGGGGCTTGCGGTAGTGACCATTACTCCCGTTATCCTTCTTTCCATTCTTTTCTCAAAACAGTTGAAGCAAAGTATTGTAGCTTCCGGTGTAAAGGGATAATGTGCAGCGCACGACCAGCCTCTTTTCAGGGGCTGGTTTTTCAGTTGTGTATACTGCCGCTCCAGATTATAAAACTCTTCTTTTGTGGGAATACTGTAAAAAATCGGAAACAGCAAAGAAAGGGAGAGAAAATGGAAAAATCATTGTGGGCAGAGGGGACGCTTTTACCGGAATTTCCTTCTCTGAAGGATAAGATAAAGACAGACGTACTGATCATAGGCGGAGGAATGTGCGGGATTCTGTGCGCGCATTTTCTGGAACAGTGCGGAGCATACATGGGACTGCCCCTGTCACGGTTCCAGATTTGAGGAGGACGGAACCCTGATCGACAATCCGGCTACAGGAGACATAAAGCTCTGAGATTTCTTCCTTGCGAAAAGGGCAATCCTGTTTTATACTTGGAGAGGAATTTTACCAGAACAGGAGAGAAACGATGAAGTTATTAATTGTAAGACACGGAGATCCGGATTATACGATAGATTCCCTTACGGAAAAAGGCTGGAAAGAGGCGGAATATTTATCGGAACGCCTTGCGAAGCTGGATATAAAGGAGTTTTATGTTTCCCCTCTTGGGAGGGCGAAAGATACGGCTTCTCTTACTTTAAAGAAAATGGGCAGAACAGCAGCAGAATGCGATTGGCTTCGGGAGTTTACGTATTACATTAACCGTCCTGACGTGACAGACAGGAAGAAGGGATTATGGGACTGGCTGCCCCAGGACTGGACAAAGGACGAGCGTTTTTACCAGTACGACCACTGGTTTGAGAATGAGCGTTTTACGCCGGAGCATATTAAAGAAGAATACGAAAAAGTGACAGGGGAGTTTGACAGACTTCTTGCAGAACACGGATATGTGCGCGAAGGACATATTTACAGGGTGGAGAAGGCAAATGAGGATACGCTCGTATTTTTCTGTCACTTCGGGCTGGAATGTGTGCTTTTGGGACATCTGATCGGAGCGTCTCCTATGGTTTTATGGCATGGAATGTGCGCGGCGCCTACTTCTGTCACAACAGTTGTGACAGAGGAGAGACGGAAGGGAATCGCTTCTTTCCGTATCAGTTCGTTCGGGGATATATCTCATCTTTATGTGAAGGACGAACCGCCGGCATTTGCTGCCCGTTTCTGCGAATGCTACGATAATAAAGATGAACGACACGACTGAGGAAGGAAAATCATAATTCTATAATATCTTTTTTATTGTTTTTATAAATTTATTAGAATTAAGACAAAATTTCCTCACAATTACCTGATATGATATATACATCTTAAAAGAACAGAGCTTTTAAGATAACTCTTTCCTTTCCCTAAATATGTAAATAACAAGACTACCTCTCACGGCAGGACCGCCGAAGAAGAGGTAGTTTTTGTTTGGAAAAATTTATTATAACTTGAACAGAGCCGTGAAAATGCTCCAAATCGCCTTTACAAAAAGGTGTTTCTGTGATACGTTAATATAATAAAATATACGGGGGGGGTAAAAACGTATGAATAAGTACATTTTCAAATTTAAAAGGCAATTTATTTCTACAATTATACTGAAGGTGATTTCTTCTGTGCTGTGGGTATATACGGCTATTGTGATTCAGAACATTGTAGACACGGCAGTGGGCGGAAACATGGATAAGTTTGCAGGAGCGGTCATTCTCTCAATCGTGTATTTTCTGTCTTTTGTTCTTCTTCTTTTTATAAGTGATTTAGTTAAATCGTATTATATCAAGAATACCATTCAAAATTTAAAAAAATAGATTTTTAACGGAACCATACACCAGAGTTTTAAAGATTTTAAATCAAAGGCATCGGCAGATTATATTTCCAACCTCACAAATGACATTAATCTTTTGGAGAACAATTATATCAATCCCGTAGTGGAGCTGATAGGAGAGATTTTTACATTTATTGCTACGCTGTTTATTCTCCTTAGGATCAGCGTTCCGATTACAATCGTTCTGATTTTAACGGGAACGGTCATGCTTCTTGTTCCCTATCTGTTTCATGGGAGCATTAATGCAAAGCAGAACCAGCTTTCTGAGGATACTTCTTCTTTTACAGGAGCGTTAAAGGATCTGCTTGACGGTTTTGAGGTTATAAAGTCGTATTCTATGGAGGAGACAGGAAATCAGGAATTTGACGGGTTTAATAACAAACTGGAGAAATCGCGGCAGAAATATAATATTTTTATTGCTCTCACAGAGGCAATTTCTCTTATGTTATCACTTGTATGTCAGTTTTCCGGTGTGATCATGGCAGGATACTTTGTGTTAAAGGGAATTCTGACGGTAGGCGTTCTGTCGGCAGTCATGCAGCTGGGAAACGGTATTTTCGGTCCGATTCAGAGAATCGTGCAGTATATTACCCTGATTAAGGGAAGCAAAGACTTGAACGCGAAGCTTTTACGTCTGATTTCCTCAAAAAATAATACGGAAATCAGCGTGACAGAGTTTCGTGACTGCATAGAGCTTAAAGATATAAGCTTTTCTTATAATCATGACGCAAATTTTGCCCTTGACCATGTTTCACTGAAGCTTGAGAAAAATAAAAAGTACGCGGTTCTCGGAGAAAGCGGCTGCGGAAAATCGACTCTGGCTAAGATTCTTCTGAACTACTACACAGATTACGGCGGTGAAATTTGCATAGACAGCAAAAAGCTCAATAGAGAAACGGACTGCAGCCTTATGGCGCTGTCGTCTATGATACATCAGAATGTGTATATGTTTAATAAGACAATAGAAGAAAATATTGTCCTTGGGAAAAAGTTTATGGAAAACGCAGTACATACGGCTGTCCAAAACAGCGGCCTATATAGATTTCTCGATACAAAGGGACTGGATTATCAGGTGGGAGAAAACGGTTCCAGACTGTCGGGAGGACAGAAGCAGCGAATCGCCATTGCCAGAGCCCTTGTACAGAATCGCCCGATTCTTGTATTAGATGAGGCAACCTCTGCGCTTGATAAAACGACTGCTGCAGAAATAGAAAATTCGATTCTGGAAAATAAAAATATAACTGTGCTTACCATTACCCATAATATGAATCGGGATATACTGAGAAAGTATGATGAGGTGATTGTTATGGATAAAGGAAGGATTGTGGAAAAAGGGAAATTTGATGAGCTGAAATACGGGAAATCTTTAAAGAGTTAATGGAAGCAGGAAATCCGGGTGTGAATTTTACAGCCGGATTTCCTGTTGTTTTATACGGTCATTTGTTCTCTATATTCTCCCGGTTTCATACCTACGTATTTTTTAAATAAGGTATAGAAAGTTTGTGGATTATTGAATCCGCAGGCAACTACAATATCATTAATTCTAATATGGTCACTTAAAAGAAGTTCTTTGGCTTTTTCTATTCGTACACTTCGAATATATTCATTTACACTTTTTCCCGTTTCCTGTTTAAAAGTTTTAGCAAGATATACTTTGTGTATCCAAAAAGTATCGGCAATTGTTTCAAGGCTGATGTCCTGTTGAAAATTACTTTGTATATAGTTTAAAATATTTCGGATACGGGGGCTGTAAGGCTTGCCGTCTTCGGAAACCGTCTGAAAAAGTTTTTCAAAGCAGTCCAGAAACCATTGAAGAACAGCAGAAGGACTGTTCATTTTATCAAAAATGTCAAGGTATAAGGTATCACTTCCGAAAATAGTTTCATAGGAAAGATTTCGTTTTTGACAGTTTTCTATGAGAATTTCCAGTAATACGGCATTTGCATAGCTTAAATAGTGATAGTGAGCAATTCCGTCTAGCCCTTTTTCATAAATAAGGTTCAGATTTTTTTCAAGAGAAGCTTTATCTGTGTTTCGCACGGAAGTGCGGATATTCTGAATTTGATTATTTAGCGTATCAATTTGTAATGCCTGTGTTTTGCTGTATTGCTCGTTATAATAAAGATTTTTTCCCGTTCCGTGAAAAACTTTACTTTTCAGTGCAAGGTAAGACTGATTGATAAGTGGTAACAAATCGTTTGGTTGTGTGCTTTGACTGCTTACGCCTATGGATATGGTATAGCCGGTCAGCATTTCCAATTTTTTTCTTATGAGGCGGAGTACCTGGAATCGGTTATTTGCCAGTTCCATTTCACTGTTTTTATGTTTGAACAGATATAAAATCAGAAAATACCGATGATGATAAATTACAGTTTCGCTGAATCCGAAATCTGTACGTAAGATTGCAAGTTCTTCGCGGAGACTTTTCAGTTCCATATCAGAGGCGGAAAAATTTTCGATGCCGCAGAGACAGCAGAAAAAGCTGTATCCTTTTCTCGTATAAAATTTCAGTGCAGAGCTCCATTTTAAGGCTTCGGCATCTGTGTCCGTATTTAAAAATGCATCTGTAAAAATAGCAGGTGAAGATGCTTTTGGTTCTTCATAAAAAGTAATGTCATCATCGCAGGGAGAGTTTAATTCTTCCAGAAGATTATAAAGAGTTTCTTCTGTGAGAGAATCTTTGATAAGATAATCCATGACTCCCAGTTTCAATGCGCTTCTGGCATAGGAAAAGTCCTCATGGCAGCTTAAAATAACTACTTTCTGTGAAGGGCAGATAGATTTTATTCTTTTCAAAAACTCAAGTCCGTCCATTACCGGCATTTGTATATCTGTGATAATAAGGTCGGGTTGGTTTTCTGCATATAATTCTAGAGCCTGTTTTCCATTGCGGGCTTCTAGTATAATGTCGAAGCCGGCTTTGTGCCAGTCTATTGTCATTTTCAGAAGCTCGCGTGCAGGCCTCTCATCGTCTACTAACATAACTGCTTTCATAATTAGCAAGTCTCCTTTTCTTAAGTGTTTATACAGGAATGCTGAAGCTGAAACTTGTTCCTTCTTCCGGGGAACTTTCAATAACCAGATGGCTGCTGGCTCCGTAGCTTAAAATAAGCCGTGTGTTTACGTTGGCAATACCTATGCGGCTATATCCTCTGGCGGAAGGGCGAAGACGCTCTTCGAGTTCCGGAAGCTGTTCTTTGGATATGCCGATTCCGTTATCCCAGATAATTACCCAGAGACGATTTTCTCCAAGTCTCGCCTTTACACGGATAATTCCACCGTCATTGGGAGCAAGCCCATGAAATAGTGAATTTTCTACAAGAGGTTGCAAAATAAGCTTGGGCAGCAGAACGGAAGAGGCATTTTCCGGAATATCACATTGAAAATCAATAGGAAAATCATAGCGCTCTTTTTGAATGCTCATATAGTGATATAAATTTTCTTGCTCTTCGCTAAGAGGAATCATAAGCCGTTCTGTGGACATACTTGTTCGAAGCAGGGCATTAAATGAGATAATCAGATTTTCCAATCGTTCTGCTTTGGCAATTCTGGCAAGATATTTCATGGTATTTAAAGTATTATGGATAAAATGAGGATTTATCTGGGATTCCAGCAAATCCAACTGTGACTGAATTAATGCAACTTCTTTTTTCCTTGTTTCTTCCTGCTGTGCGGCTATTTGTGCAGTCATTTCCTGCAGTGCCCGATTCATTTTATTAAAACCTTTCAGAACTTCTGACATTTCATCATCTCGTGTAACAGGTATGGGATTCGGCCAGCCGCCTTTTCGAATCTTTCGCATTGCTTCGTTTAAAGTACGGATAGGAACCGTAATATGCTGTGCCAGATAATAGTGAATAAGGCAGGCAAAGAAAATTAAAATGAAATATACAAGAACCAAGGTCTGTAAAATGCTGTGAAGTGATTTGTATATGTCATCGTAGTCTATAAATCCTACAATTTTCCAGTTGGGATAATCACTGACCTTTTTAGAATATCCCATATATGTATTATTTTTTATGGACACTTGTTTTCCAAGTTTTGGATAGTTTTCTGCTAAAAGAGTATTGAGTTCTGGTGAATTCCCCGCATCAAGAGGGTTTGAATAAATAATATTCTGATTTTCATCTACAATGTAAAATTGAGCCCATGTATCCTGAAAGAAATCTGCAATTTCTTTAAAAAAGCTACTGCGGTTAATGTTAATGATGATATAACCCAATTCTTCGTAGTTATCTTCAGAATAAAGACGGCAAAAACAGGTAAGTGTGTTTTTGATTTCTTCCTGAAAAGGAAAAGAATTAGGAGCAGAAATGCGAAGGGTTAATTGAGAAGACAGGAATTTTGAAAATTCAGGGTTGTCTTCTATAAGCCATTTGTATTGCTCAAGACAGAAAAGAGGGTCAAGTATTTCCTTTTCTCTGGAGAGAATAAAGGCGGAACGTATGTTTAAGTGATTTCTGTCTGTATGGCTAATCGCCTCTTTCAGTGCATGATAAAGTTCATCGGAGCTCTGGAGGCTATCATTTTGGGCAAGTTCTAACATATATGTTTGAATCTGTGGTTTGTTTTGAATAGAAAAATGGTAGTTTCGAATTTCTTTTATTCTATCGTTTAAGAGCGTCTCCGCAAATTCTAACTGTTGGCTTGATACCAGATTAATTTCTTCTGTAAGTTTATCTGAAAATAAAGAAGTAATGACAACTGTAAAAATCGAAAAAATAATAGTTGTAGTGCCAAGAAATATGAGCATAATCCGAGTGCTTATTTTTCTCAGAGAAAATTTATGAGATTTCATGTAAAATTGCTCCTTTACCATTATAACTGTTAACAGGTACCTCTTATTTATATCACATTATTAGGCGAAATGCTCTAAAAAATAGAAAAAAGATAATTATATTGAGTAAAAACTAATAATCTTGATAGAAATTAAAAATGAATACAGGTAATATATGATAAAAGAAAGAAAATAAAAAGAGGTGATGAACTTGAGCAGTGTACTGGAATTTCGAAATATTTCAAAGTATTTTCCAGGTGTAAAAGCATTGGACAATATTTGTTTTAAGGCATATGGCGGAGAGGTACTGGCATTTTTGGGAGAAAATGGCGCTGGTAAATCAACCCTTTTAAAGGTATTAAACGGAGATTATCAGCCTACAAAAGGACAGTATTTACTGGATGGTAAAGAAAAACATTTTCGTACGCCTCAGGAAGCAATAGAGGAAGGAATCAGTGTTATTTATCAGGAAAGACAGATTCTTCTTGAGCTGAGTGTAGCGGAAAATATTTTTCTTGGCAGAATGCCAGTTAATAGGTTAGGAATTATTGATACTTCTAAAGCCAATAAGATGGCAAAAAAAATCATTGATGAGTTTGAATTGCCAATAGATCCGGCGGAGAAGGTAAAAAACTTAAGCATTGCATATCAGCAGATGGTTGAAATTATGAAAGCATACAGCAGAGAAAATCTTAAGATAATCTGTTTCGATGAACCGACCGCAAGCTTAAGCGACGCAGAAATTGAGAGCCTGTTTGCTATTATTAAAAAATTAAAATCAGAAGGAAAAATTATTATTTATGTATCCCATCGTATGAGTGAACTGCAGAGAATTACAGATAAGGTAGCAATTTTTAAGGATGGCAGGTATGTAGATACGGTTGAAACTGGAAAGGTTTCAGAAAAAGAATTAATAAAAATGATGGTTGGACGTGATTTGGGAGATATTTACAGTGAACTGGACAGAAACAGGAAAATTGGTGAAGTTCTTCTGGAAGTTAAGAATGTCTCTTCAGATTATGTAAAGCCTGTTTCTTTTATATTACATAAAGGAGAAGTTCTTGGTTTTTCAGGACTTGTAGGAGCCGGAAGAACCGAGGTAATGCGCACAATAATCGGAGCGGATAAAATGCGGACCGGCGAGATATATCTGGAAGGGAAGAAGATTACAAATCGTTCTCCGAAAGAGGCGATGGATAACGGAATTGTCCTGGTTCCTGAGGACCGTAAACTGCAGGGAATTCTTGCGAATTTAGATGTGAAGGATAACATCAGCATAGGAGTTCTCGATAGCAATGCAAATAAATTCGGAGTAGTAAGTTCTGAAAAAGAGCGAAAAACTGCTGAAAAGGGGATTAAAGATTTTGAGATTAAGACACCGTCGCTGTCAAAAAAAATTGTGGAACTTTCAGGCGGTAATCAGCAGAAATGTATTGTGGCAAGATGGATTGCAACAAATCCTAAGGTGTTAATTCTGGATGAACCTACAAAGGGAATTGATGTAGGAGCAAAATCAGAATTTTACAGAATGATATGTGAGTTTGCAAAACAGGGTCTGGGGGTTATTTTGATTTCTTCGGAACTGCCAGAGGTAATTGGTTTGTCAGATCGTATTATAGTTATGAGGTCTTTACGGATTACTGGTGAAGTTCTCAGAGAAGAAGCGACGGAGGATAAATTACTTAGTTTGGGAATGATAGGGGAGGAAATGTAAAATGATGAAGGCAAAGCAGAAAAAAAGGATAATCGGCGGCGATAAACTGATTCTGATAGGTGCAATTATCGTAGTATTTGTACTATTTACTTCATTGAACCGGAATTTTTTATCCTGGACCAATATTGTGAATCTTTTAATTGCAGCATCATTGGTAGGTCTTGTTGCGATTGGACATACTTACTTGATTATAGCGGGACAAAACGATTTGTCTCCAGGTTCTCTGGCAGCATTAGGTGGTGTTGTAGCTGCACTTTTAGTAAGTCAGGGATTGCCGTTTGGCGTTTCTCTGATTATTACAGTCGTTGTTGGAGCGTTAGTTGGAGCATTTAATGCGTGGATGGTAAACTGCATTAAATTAGAGGCATTTATTGCTACATTGGTGACGCAGACAATCATTAGAGGTTTTGCATATATTTTATGCGATGGAAAACCGGTGTCGATTAGTGATTCTACATTCCTTCGCATTGGAAAGATAAGATTTTTGACAATTCCGTTGTCTGTATGGATTATGTTAATTGCCATAGTTGTTTTCGGATTTATTCTGGCAAAAACAAAATTCGGACGTGGAATTTATGCTATTGGTGGAAATATGGATGCAGCCCGCCTTGCCGGGTTAAATCCTAAAAAATTAATTTTAATTTGTTATGTTATGATGGGAATGCTTTGTGCAGTAGGAGGAACTATTTTTGCAGCCCGAATGAACTCCGGGCAGCCGGCAGCATGTGTAAACCTTGAGTTTGACGCCATTACAGCAGTTGTTCTTGGAGGTGTATCTTTTAGCGGAGGTGTTGGAAATATGTTTGGAACGTTCCTGGGTATTATTTTGATTCAGGCATTTAACACAGGGCTTACTATGGTAAATGTTCCGTCTTTCTGGCAGTATGTAGCCAGAGGAGCATTGCTCTTATTCGCATTAACCTCCGATTATATTCGTGAGAGAAACAGACAGAAAAATCTTTTAGAAGCAAGTATGAAAAATCTATAATCAGCAGAGAGGAGAAAAAATGGGAAGAAAGTTTCAGACAGATATTGAATTAGAGACGAAACCGGATTTTCTGGAATGCATGGACAGGGTATATGCCTGGTATGAGCATGAAATTATTGACAGGGTGCCGGTTCGGTTTTCCGCTCACAATGCGGAGTATAGTGTAGTAGATAAGACAAACTGCTGGAGTACCATGAAAGAAAAATGGTTTGATACAGAGTACCAGGTAAAGCATTTTGAAAAAGGAATTGAGGGAAAATCTTTTCTGGGAGAAACATTCCCGGTTTACTGGCCGAATTTAGGTCCCAATGTATATCCGTGTATGTTGGGAGGAGATGTTGAATTTGGGGCTGTAACGACATGGGCAAAGCGTATGCTTCAGTCTCCTTCAGAGTATAAAAATATTCAGTTTACAATGGAAAATGAGTATTTTAAGAAGCTGGAAGAAATGACAAAATATGCACTTTCCAGATGTAAAGGAAAATATTTGGTTGGCTATACAGACATACACAGCGGCGCCGACGCGGCAGATGCCCTGAGGGGAACACAGGAACTTCTTATGGATATGTATGATACACCAGAGGAAACAAAGAAATTAGTTGAAAAGTGTGGGGAAGCCTTCGGAACTGTGTTTAATCATTTTAATAAAATGCTGAAAGATGCAGGTCAGCCGTCCGTAACCTGGATTAATATCCCGTCTTTTGATACATTTCATATTCCGGGAACAGATTTAGGCGCTATGTTGTCCGAAGATATGTATGACGAATATATTTTACCGGAGGTAGAAAAAGAGGTAAAATATGCAAAGCATAATGTATTTCATGTAGATGGAAAAGGAGTCGCAAGACATTTGGACCAGCTTCTTGAAATTAAAGAAATCTGCGGATACCAGTGGGTACAGGGAATGGGAGCAGACGAACCAATTATGCAGTGGATTCCTCTGATTAAGAAAATCCAGGATAAGAGAAAAGGCATTGTAGTAGATCTGAAGCCGTCGGAGCTAGATGCTTTTATGGAAGCGGTTAAGCCTTATGGAATTTACCTGTGCATGGACGTTACAGATGAAGAGGAACAGAAATCCATTATAGAGAAACTGAAAAAATGGAAATGATATGGAACCCATAAGAGGCAGAGACCTCGTGGAAAATAAAATAAAAAATGGAGGTATGGATTATGAAGAAAAGAGGTTTAAGTGTATTACTCAGTGTGGTAACAGCGGTGTCAATGATTACAGTGCCAAGTATCGTATCAGCAGAGGAAAAGGATAAGTTGTTGGTTTATGGTATCTATAAATCAGGAGATCAGACATGGTTCCTAGATGAAGGTGCGGCTGCGCAGAAGGCAGTAGAAGATGCTGGCGGAGAATTTATCTATGTAGATGTTAAACTGAGTCCGGAAGAATATCTGAAAGCCCTTGATAACGCTATTGCAAATGGAGCATCTGGAGTTATTACCTGCACTCCTGATCAGACAATGTCACAGGCAGTTGTAGACAAAATGAAAGAAGCAGATATTCCAGTTGTAGCTGCTGATGACGCACTTGAAGCTGATGGTGAGAAACTTGCTCCGTGGGTAGGTATTAACGCATATGCAATCGGTGAGAAAAATGGAGAGTGGCTTGCAAATTATGCCATTGAAAATGATATGGTGGAGGATCCGGAAGTAGGCTTGCTTCTTATGACGATTGATACAGTGTCAGGCTGTGTTCCAAGAGTAGATGGAGAATATGACAAGTTTACAGAACTTTGCCCGGAATTTGATGATAACAGAATTTTCAGAGCAGATAATGACGGAACAACAGATAAGGGAAATACGGCAGCAGCAGCCGTTATTACAGCACATCCAGAAATTAAAAAATGGCTGGTAACAGGTGCAAATGAAGAATCCTGTATTGGTGCGGCACGTGCTCTTGAAAGCGCAGGACTTGATGCAGACGCATGTGTAGTTGGTCTTGGCGGATATATGGCAAAAGACGAGTTTAAGAAAGAAGACGGCTCCTGCGTGAAAGCGGCTACATATTTCTCTTCCCAGTCTGTAGGAGAAGGCGCGGTAGAAGTATTGCTGGATATTATTGACGGAAAAGAAGTAGAAATGGAAACAGCCGTTGATGCAACGATTGTTACTCCGGAAAATTACGAAGAAGTTATGGGAGATGCAGCGAAATAATAGCCGTTTTAGTGATTTGACGAAAGGAAGCCATATGAATTCAAGAGAAAGAGTAATGGCAGTAGTCAACAGAAAAATTCCGGATAGAATACCAAAAGATTTAAGTTGGGGTCTGTGTCCGGCGTTGGAAAAAGAGTTTCAGAAGCGTACAGGCAAAACAGATTATTATGAATACTTTGATTTGGATGTCCGTATGCTTGATTTTGCTCCTACCAGAGTTAAAAGGGATTTTTCACAATATTTTAAAGGCAGAGATAAAGAATATGGTTTCACAGTAGATGAATGGGGTGTAGGCCGTGGAAAATCTACAGACAGCAGCTTGCATTTTGAGCATATTGTATCACCACTTAAAAATTGTATGAATGAAACGGAGGCGGAAAATTTTCCGCTTCCGGACTTTCTGGAACCATATCGTTATGCACATTTTAAAAGCGATGTAGAGAAATTTCATAAGAAAAATCTGGCGGTCTGCGGAATGCTTGTGCAGACAATTTTCGAAAAGGCATGGGCAGTGCGGGGATTTGAAGAAACCATGATAGATATGCTTGTTGAGCCGGAAGCAATTTCGATTTTATTTGACCGCATTACAGAGCTTCGTATTCAACAGGCAAAAATCCTGGTGGAAGCGGGGATTGATATTCTGATGCTTGGAGATGATGTGGGAATGCAGACAGGTATGCTTATTGGAGCAGATACCTGGAGAGAATTTTTAAAACCAAGACTTGCAAAGATTATTAAAACCGCTACATCATTACGTCCGGGACTTCCTGTTTTTTATCATTCATGCGGAAATCCCGGAGAAATTATTCCGGATTTAATTGAAATCGGAGTGACGATTTTAAATCCCATACAGCCGGAATGTTTTGATTTGCAGGGAGTGAAAGAAAAATATGGAGAGCAGTTGGCTTTCTGGGGCGGAATAAGCGCCCAGACAAATCTTTCTTTCGGAACTCCGGAGCAGGTAAAGCAGGAGGTAAAATATTGTATAGAAACATTAGGGAAAAATGGCGGATATTTTATTGGACCGAATCATGTGGTAGAGCCGGAAGTTACATGGGAAAATCTGGAAGCTTTTTTTGAGGCAGTGGAAGAGTATGGAAGATATGAAACATAAGGCAGGGAGAGCAAAAAGCTCCCCCTCCTTTTTATACCCTCCTGTATCTGTTAAAACAGGAATAAATTTCCTGAACCCTCGGCATGGCATACCCGCCGGAAACATATCCGTTTTCCCGGAAGGCATTAAAGCCTTTTTCTTCCAGTTCTTTATTTAAAAATTCCACGATTTCCCCAAGTGTTCGTTTTCCGTCGATCAGATGCTCGCAGGCGTATTTGAGGAGAAGCCCGAGAGCGGCGGTCTGTTCCCCGTCTGTAATCTGCTCGATATAGCGAAGGTCAATTTCCTGCTTTCCAAGAGAGAAGCCGTCCTTTCCGTGAACCTTGATTTTCAGACGCTCCGGAACGGCAGCCATTTCTTTTCCGAAATAATTTCTTCCCTTTGTTTTTACGGCAGCAGCCTTTGTCATAATCCGGCGGCTTTCCGGCATATGGAAGGGCGGCACGTGAGAATCTGTAAGAGGATAGCTTTTACAGAGCTCTTTTGTGGAGACGGTAATGTCCACCGGATAGTAGTTATCCATCTGAATAATGGTGTCTGCAATGTGGAAAAATGCTCCTGAGCTTCCGGCAACAAGAATGGTGGAAATGCCGCCTTTTTCATAAAGGCTGCGGGCGCGCTCAAGGAAAGGGGTAATAGGCTCTTTTTCCCGGGATATTACCTTTTGCATAAATTCATCGCGAACCATAAAATTGGTGGCAGAAGTATCCTCGTCAAGAAGGAAAACGCGGCTTCCCGATTCAATTCCTTCCACAATACCTGCAGCCTGGGAGGTGCTGCCGCTGGCGTCCTCTGTGGAGAAGCAGCGGGTGTCTTTTTTGTTTGGAAGGTCGTTAATGAACATGGAAATGTCCGTATCTTTAATGAAACGTCCGTCTTCTGAGCGGAGCTTTAAGGCGCTTTCCTCTGTGATGACATACTCTCTTCCATCTTCCGGAATGTGGTTATATACACCAAGCTCCAACGCGTTTAAAAGAGTGGATTTTCCGTGATAGCCGCCGCCCACAATTAAGGTAATGCCGCAGGGAATCCCCATACCGGTTATTTTTCCCTTGTGAGGAAGGGATAAAGTGATGCGAAGACTTTCCGGGGAGGAAAAGGCAACTGCATTTTTCATAGGCTTCTGGGAAACGCCGCTTTCCCTTGGAAGAATGGCTCCGTCTGCAACAAAGGCGGCGAGATTACGCTCTTTTAAAGTTTTGCGGATATACGCCTGGTCTTCTGCGAGACAGATCGATTTTTGTAAATGAGCGCCGTTTATATTCTTATAGAAGAAACTCTGTTCCACACTTGCGGGAAGGAAATCAAAAAGAATTTTTTCAAGCTCCGGCGCGTTGATGGTGCGTCCGTTTGCAGGAAAGCCCACAAAGAAACGGGCAGTAATTCTCGCATCTGTAATTTCGCAGGCAGTGCGGCTTAAAACCTCCTGGCCGCAGTGGCTCACGGAAATCAGACCGCTTTTTCCGGAACCTTTTGCCCGGAAAGAAAAACGGTTTATCTGCTGTTCAAATCGTCTTGTAAGATAGTCGGAAAGTGTAGTGCGGGTCAGTTTGTCCTTATAATATTCAGCGGGAAATCCGGCGTCTTTATGAGAGACAGAGACAGTTATATGGGAAGGGGAGGCAAACGGGTCTCCCTGTACATGGTCAATAGATAAAATATAGTTTGGGAAACGATACGCTCCTTTTAGTGATTTATATGCAGGATAGCTTTTTCTGTTAAGAGAGCGAAGCTGTTCCTGAAGCTGTGTAGATAACTGCATGTGAAAACCTCCTTTGGCGATGTTAAATTCACTATAACGAATTCCCGTGTTTTTGTAAAGTTGGATACGAAAAAAGTAACAGGCAGGAAACACCATAAAGATGGAATTACCTGCCTGTACTTCATTTTTTGAAAAGATCGGAGTGTGAACCGGTATCAATTAAGGTAAGCGTTAAAATATCATCTTCGATGAGATAGATTAATAGCCAGTCCGGTTTGATATGGCATTCACGAAAACCTGCAAAGTTTCCAGTCAGTCCATGATCGCGGTAGCGTTCTTCGAGCTGCTTGCCCTGACGCAGCAGGTCGACAACTTCGTTTAGTAGAGATATATCCAGTCCACGTTTTTTCATGAGTTTATAAGCCTTTTTATAGGCTGTGGTAAATTTGACTTGATACATCAGTCATCAAGAGCCGCTTTTAAATCTTCCATACTGGAATATCCTTTGACATCAGGATCGCGGGAAATACGGCGGGCTTCAGCCATAGCATCAAGGGTTTTCTGATTGTAAGCGGGTATCTCCACGGCAAAAGGAAGTCCGCCGCGAAGGACGCATTGATGCAGGAACATATTTACTGCACTGGACATATCCAGTCCAAGCTGGCTGAAAAGAGCAGAAGCTTCTTGTTTGATACCGGCATCGATTCGAATCTGTGTTGGTGTTGTTGCCATTTGACTACCTCCTTTTTCTTTATTATACACAATACAGTTTACAATGTCAATCAAAATAAAAATAAAATACTGATAGAGGAAGCGGAAATAGACAACTGTTATAAATTCATTTGTTGCAGTGATGTGCTGCATAAGGTTTGCGGTTTTGAAACGGGGGATAACGAATTCCCATGTTTTTGTAAAGTTGATATGGAAAAATCAGAGGTTTTGTTCTATAATAGAAAGCATATCGAAAATGATAAAAGATAATATCCTTTTTCATAAAAAAGGGTAGGAAAGGTGGATAAAAATGGAAAGAAAAAATGCCTGGCTTTCTTATACAGAAGCAGACGAAAAAGAAATGGAAGCTCTCGCAGAAGCTTATAAGAGTTTTCTTGACAATGGAAAGACAGAGCGCGAATGCGTAGACAGAACAATCGAGGAGGCAAGAGCAAAAGGCTATGTTTCCCTGGAAGAAAAACTTGCAAAAGGTGAGACTGTAAAAGCCGGAGATAAGGTTTACACAGTTGATATGAATAAAATCATTGCTCTTTTCCACATCGGAGAAGAGGATATTACAAAAGGTATGAACATTCTTGGCGCGCACATCGACTCTCCGAGAATCGACATCAAACAGAATCCGCTGTATGAGGATTCCGACCTTGCTTACCTTGATACACATTACTATGGCGGTATCAAGAAATACCAGTGGGTAGCTCTTCCTCTTGCACTTCACGGTGTGATCGCAAAGAAAGACGGTTCTGTAGTAAACGTAAATATCGGGGAAGAAGAAGGCGACCCGATCGTATATATCACAGATCTTCTTGTACACCTTGCAGGAAAGCAGATGGAGAAACCGGCTTCTACAGTAGTTGAGGGAGAAAGCCTTGATCTCCTTATTGGAAGCAGACCGTTAAAAGACCTTCCGGAAGATAAAAAAGAAGCAGTAAAAGAAAATGTTATGAAGCTTCTCACAGAGAAATACGGAATTGAGGAAGAAGATTTCCTTTCAGCAGAGCTTGAAATAGTTCCGGCAGGAAAAGCAAGAGACTGCGGTCTTGACAGAAGCATGATCGCTGCTTACGGACAGGACGACCGTGTATGTGCTTACACTTCTCTTGTTGCAATGCTTGAGATGGAAGCTCCGAAACGTACATGCTGCTGTCTTCTTGTAGACAAAGAAGAAATCGGAAGCGTAGGCGCAACAGGTATGCAGTCCCGTTTCTTTGAAAACAGCGTAGCAGAGCTTATGGACGCAATGGGCGTATATTCCGATCTTGCTTTAAGAAGAACTCTTCGCGGCTGCAGTATGCTTTCCTCTGATGTAAGCGCAGGATTTGACCCGGCTTATGCAGAGTGTTTCGAAAAGAAAAACGCAGCATTCCTCGGAAGAGGCATTGTTCTCAACAAATTTACAGGAGCAAGAGGAAAATCCGGCTCCAACGATGCAAACGCAGAATACGTTGCAAGAGTACGTAGAATCTTTGACGATCACGAGGTTGCATTCCAGACAGCAGAGCTTGGAAAAGTTGATGTTGGCGGCGGCGGAACTATCGCGTTTATCGCTGCTCTTTACGGAATGGAAGTTATCGACAGCGGCGTTGCTGTTTTAAGTATGCATGCTCCGTGGGAAGTAACAAGCAAGGCAGACGTATACGAGGCGAAAAAAGCATATAAAGCATTTCTTCTTGATGCGTAAAAAATATTATTTAAGATGAATCAAAAATAAATCCTTCCTCGTTATAACAAACAGAGGGAAAGCAGGACCAGGGTACTGAATGCCCCGGTTCTGTTTTTTTATGCTGGCGGAGAATCTCGCAAGCGAGATTCTTTGCTCTGCTATAGAAAATACGACAGTGCAATGATATAATCAGGGGCAGGAGGCGTAACATGGAAGAAGCACTGATAAAAGTAAAAGACTTATGTAAAATTTATAATCCGGGAGAAAACGAGGTAAGGGCGTTAGATCATGTGAATCTGGAGATTCAGAAAGGGGAATTTGTGGCGATTATTGGTCAGTCCGGTTCCGGAAAATCCACCTTTATGAATATGCTTGGGTGTCTCGACGTTCCCACTTCCGGAGAATATTATCTGAATGGAACAGACGTATCCACTATGAAAGACAACGAGCTTTCCGTAGTGCGGAACCGGGAGATCGGTTTTATTTTTCAGGGATTTAATCTGATCGCAAATCTCACAGCCATTGAAAACGTGGAGCTTCCTCTGATCTACAGGGGAATCGACAGGAAAACAAGAAGAAATCTTGCCATCGAATCTTTAAAAATGGTAGGTCTGGAAAAAAGACTTCATCACAAACCAAACGAGATGTCGGGAGGTCAGCAGCAGAGGGTTGCCATAGCAAGAGCGATCGCGGCAAAGCCGCCTGTGATTCTTGCAGATGAGCCTACCGGAAATCTTGACTCTGCGTCCAGCAGGGAAATTCTTGGGATTTTGAAGGATATGCACAAAACAGGAAAAACGATTATTCTGATCACCCATGATAATGGAATTGCAGATCAGGCAAAGCGGGTGGTCCGTATTATGGACGGAAAAATAGAATCAGATACCATAAACGAGAAGTTTGAGGAGATGAAGGCATGAAGAAAAGAAATAAAAAAATATTAATATGTGCAGGCGTAGTGGCAGTTGTGGCAGGAGGCGCTGCCGTTGCAGGCAAGGGCGGTTCAAAAGAAGCGTCAGTTCCCGCTGTTCCGGTGCAGACTGCAGTTGTGGGAGATGTGGAACAGATTGTAGACGCTACAGGAACGGTGGTAAGCGAGGAGCAGAAAACATTTTTTTCTCCTGTGAACGCAAAAATATCAGAAGTTTCTTTTGAAGAAGGAGACTCCGTAAAAAAAGGCACAAAGCTGATCGCGTTTGACATGGAAAATCTGGAAAAAGATAATCAGAAAGCAGCCATGTCTTTCCAGTCCGGAAAATACGATTATGAGGACACCATAAAGAAATCTGATAAGGCAGAAAAGAAACAGAGTGATGCAAAAAAGAATGTAGAGACTCTGGAACAGCAGATAGAAAGCAAGAAGAATCAGGTATCGTCTTTAAAATCCCAGCTTTCCCAGATACAGGCACAGGCAGCCAGAGATCAGGCGGAAGCACAGGCTACACAGGCGCAGGCAGAGCTTGCCGCTCAGCAGAAAGCGCAGGAGCAGAAGAATCAGGCAATACAGAAGGCGTATACAGAGGCTCTCAGTGTATATCAGAACGAGACGCTTCCCAAATATCAGCAGGAGCTTGGGGAATTAAATTCCAGCGCAAATCAGGCACAGAGCGATTTTAATCAGGCAGATACTGCTTATCAGATGGCATTTGCAACATGGCAGGCAGATCCTTCCGAGGCAAATACAGAGGCGCTCCATCAGGCAGAACAGGTGAGAAGCCAGGCAGAAATTACAAAGAATCAGGCAAAAGAGGCTTATGAGACAATGAAAGCGCAGGAGCCGAAAATGCCGGCGCTTTCTGATTTTAAAAATGCTGTATTTTCAGGAAGCGACGAGCTGACAGACGGAAGTCAGGCAGGCACAGAGACAGAAGATATTCAGACAGGGGGAGCTTCCTATACGTCAGTGGATACTTCCGGAATTGAGAGAGCCCTGGAGGACGCAAGCAGCGATCTGGCAGAGCTTCAGTCGGAGCTTGCTTCAGAAAAAGCAGTTGCAGAGGCTGATGAAGCCGGTCTTTCCAAAGAGCAGAAGGAAAAGATGAAAATTACAAATAATCTTTCTGAGATGGAAGCCAAGACAGCAGAAGAACTTCTGGAGGACGGAAAAAAGGGAATTTCCGCTGAGTTTAACGGAGTCATTTCCAAAACAGCGGCTGTGGAAGGATCCACTGTGACGCAGGGCATGGAGCTTTTTACTCTCCAGAATACAGATAAGGTAAGCGTAGATATAAATATTTCCAAATACGATTATGATAAGGTAAAAGAAGGGCAGAGCGCGGAAATCACGATGGCAGACCATACATATGAAGGAAAGGTAACAAAGGTAAGCCACATCGCGTCTCCAAATGAAAAAGGAACACCTGTGATTTCAGCCACAGTCAGCATTTTAAATCCTGATGAAGATATTTTTCTGGGTGTAGATGCAAAAGTAAAAATTCACGCGGAATCTGCTGAAGATGTGGTGACGCTTCCTGTGGAGGCTGTAAATATAGGAAAGGACGGCTCCTTCTGCTATATTCTGAAAGACGGTGTGATCACAAGACAAAATGTGACAACCGGGCTGAGTTCTCAGGATTATGTGGAGATCAAAGAAGGTCTGAAAGAGGGAGATCAGGTAATTTCCGATCTTGGAAGCCTGGAGGAAGGAATGCAGGCAGCAGCGCAAGAAGGAGAGGCTTAACATGGGAAATCTTTACGAATATGTCAAGATGGCAGTCCATAATATCATGGCAAATAAAGGCCGCTCGTTTCTTACCATGCTGGGAATTATCATTGGCATCGCATCTGTGATCTCGATTGTTTCGATTGGTGAGGGAACAAAAAATCAGATGAACAGCGAGATCAACGATATAGGCGGAGGGCAGATTTTTATAAGCTGCAGCGAGGACGCCCAGACAGATGAAGAGTGGATCACGCCGGACGATGTGAGCGCGGTGCGTGAGCTTGAGGGAATTGAGGGCGTAAATATTTCTGAAACATACCAGGGAGAAACTGTGACAGGAAAGGGGAATTTTCCTCTTTATGTGACAGCGGAAGGTCCGGACGCAAAGCTTGTAAATAACATAAATATGAAGCATGGCACATATTTCGGGGAAAATGAGCTTATGGAAGCGCAAAATGTGTGCGTGATTTCAGACGCAGATGCAAAGCGTCTTTTCGGAACAGATGATGTGGTGGGAATGACCCTCGATATTACCTGTTACGATATTACAAAGACGTTTCGCATTGCCGGAGTAACGGCACAGAAAGAAAACGGTACTTTTGTAAGCTATACGTATGAGGGAATGCCGGTGTCAGTAAGCGTTCCGTTTACAGCTATGGACGATTTCACCGGAAATATGGATTTCTTTTATTCCATGACGGTTCAGGCAGATAAAAGCCTGGATACGCAGGCAGTGGCGGACAGCGTTGTAAAACTTCTGGAAAAACGCCATCAAAGCGCAGGAGAGGATTATTACCGTGTGGAAAATTTCCAGGACGTATTAAAATCCATGAATGATATGCTGGGAATGGTAACTGCTTTTATTTCTTTTGTGGCGGGAATTTCTCTTCTTGTAGGAGGAATCGGCGTTATGAATATTATGCTTGTTTCTGTGACAGAGCGAACGAGAGAGATTGGGATCCGAAAGTCTCTTGGGGCGAAAACATCTTCTATCATGCTGCAGTTTCTGGCTGAGGCCGCCATTCTTACAGTAATCGGAGGAATTATCGGTATTATTCTGGGAATTGCAGGCGGCTATGCAATATGCGGGGTTATGAGCGCGAGTATGCAAATGGAGATCACACCTGGAATCAGCGCCGCCACAATTTTGGCAGCTACCGTATTTTCCTGTGCAGTGGGCGTGTTTTTCGGAATTTATCCGGCGCGGAAAGCCGCAAAATTAAGCCCTATAGAGGCTCTTCGAAGAAACTGAAAAAAATAATAAAAAAATTTTCAAAAATCCCTTGACATTTTATCCTTTATAGAGTAAAATACTCATTGTTGCGAAGGAGAAACGCAAAAATGTGTGTTTAGCTCAGCTGGATAGAGCGTTTGGCTACGGACCAAAAGGTCGGGGGTTCGAATCCTCTAACACACGTAACTGCCACTGGAAATGAGAGTTTCCAGTGGCTTTTTTATGCTATAGGAAATTACCCCGTAATGTTCCATAGCATAAAAAACTTTATAAAAAGATGCCTGACAAATTACAGCGCATCTTGTGTCCGGGCAGTTCTGCCCGGATTGACAGACATACACAGGAGGAAATGCTTTGGAAGTGACAATGTATAAATTATTATGGGTTTTTGCAATCTTTTCCTTTGCCGGCTGGGTGATCGGCACAGCGGCAGCGGCATTTCGGGAAAAGAAATTTGTTGACGTCGGATTTCTCTTTGGTCCCTGGTGTCCGGCATATGGATTCGGAGGCGTGATGTTTGCAGTATTCCTTCGGGAATTAAAAAACGAGCTGCTCTTTTTATTTATAGGAGGCGTAGTTTTGTCTTTTCTTGTAAGCCTTGCAACCGGATTTGTGCTGGAAAAGATTTTTCATAAGAAATGGTGGGATTATTCCAGAAAGAAGTTCCAGTTCGGAGGTTATGTAAATCTGCCGTATACAGTTGTGTGGGGAATTACAGCAGTTGTGTGCGTCTGTTTTGTAAATCCGTTTCTTGGAAAAATGATAGGAATGATTCCGAGAAGAATCGGAGAAATTATACTTATTGTTCTTTACATTGTTCTTGCTATTGATTTTGCGGGAACTGTGGCAAGCTTTGCGGCTGTAAATAAAAGGATAAGGAAGCTTGCGATTATCTCCAGTGTTTCTGAAAATCTGCAGAAGGCTGCAGATGAAATGGGAAAAGGTCTTGTGGGCTGGACTTTAAAATATGTAAGCCGCGCTTATCCTGATCTCGAGGTAAAGAAACTTCTGGAAGCTAGGCAGGAGCAGGAGCGTCAGGCAGAGAAGGCAAAAGAAAAGGCAGGCGTTTTTGCAGTGGGCTGCAGTTTTTATAAGCTGGTCTGCCTGTTTTTTATCGGCGCTTTTCTGGGAGATATTATAGAGACGATTTTCTGCTGGATCACGATGGGAAGGCTTATGAGCCGAAGCAGCGTGGTGTACGGGGATTTCAGCATTGTGTGGGGACTTGGCTGTGTGCTTCTGACAGCAATCCTTTACCAGTACAGAAACAGAAGCAAGGGCTATATTTTCATTTTCGGTACCGTGGTAGGCGGTGTTTACGAGTATGTATGCAGCGTTTTCACAGAGATTGTATTTGGTACGGTTTTCTGGGATTACAGCAAGATTCCGTTTAACCTGGGCGGAAGGATCAATCTTCTTTTCTGCTTTTTCTGGGGGATCGTTGCTGTTTTGTGGCTCTGCTTCCTCTATCCGCGTCTTTCCGGACTGATTGAAAAAATTCCCAAAAAACCGGGAATCATTCTTTCCTGGATTATGATCGTGTTTATGCTGTTTGATATGGGAATGTCAAGTCTTGCTCTTTGCAGGTACACAGAACGTCATACAGAAGAACAGGAAGTTACAACTGCAGTGGACGACTTTTTCGACGAGCATTTCCCTGATGAGCGAATGAAGCAAATTTATCCGAAGGCAATTTTAAGAAGATAGGAGTCAGAAATGAGTATATACGATACATTAAATCCGCCTCAGAAAGAGGCAGTATTTCACACGGAAGGGCCCCTTTTGATTCTGGCGGGAGCAGGTTCCGGAAAAACGAGAGTGCTCACTCACAGAATCGCCTGCCTCATGGAAGAAAAGGGAGTCAATCCCTGGAATATCCTTGCCATTACCTTTACAAATAAGGCGGCTCAGGAGATGAGGGAGCGAGTAGATAAGCTTGTGGGCATGGGCGCAGAGAGCATATGGGTATCTACCTTCCACTCTGCCTGTGTGCGTATTTTAAGAAGACATATTGATTTTCTGGGATTTGACAATCACTTTGCCATTTACGATACAGAGGACCAGAAAACAGTGATAAAAGAGGTCTGCAGACGTCTGAATATTGACACGAAAATTTATAAAGAAAGAACTCTGATGGCAAAAATTTCCCACGCAAAGGACGAGCTGATTTCTCCGGAGGAGATGGAGTTAAATGCGGGAGGAGATTTTAACGAAAAGAAGATCGCCGCTGTTTATAAGGAATACCAGGCGACCCTCCGAAAAAATAATGCCCTTGATTTTGATGATTTAATTGTGAAAACAGTAGAGCTTTTCCAGAATTATCCCAATGTATTGGAATATTATCAGGAGCGTTTCCAGTACATAATGGTGGACGAGTATCAGGATACGAATACGGCGCAGTTTAAGTTTGTAAGCCTTCTGGCGTCAAAATATCAGAATCTCTGCGTAGTAGGCGATGACGACCAGTCTATTTATAAATTCCGCGGGGCGAATATCGGGAATATTCTGGGCTTTGAGCAGGCGTTTCCGGGAGCAAAGGTTATCCGCCTGGAGCAGAATTACCGCTCCACAGGAAATATTCTGGAGGCTGCAAACCGCGTCATTGAAAATAATACGGAGCGTAAGCCAAAGAGACTCTGGACAGAAAACGAATCAGGAGATAAGGTGCATTTCCGCCAGTTTTTAAATGGTTTCGAGGAGGCGGAGTACGTTGTAGGAGAGATTACAAAGGCGAGAAGAAACGGGGACTGTAATTATAAGGACTGCGCTGTTTTATACAGAACGAACGCCCAGTCACGCCTTTTTGAAGAAAAATTCCTGCTTGCAAATGTTCCGTATAAGATTGTGGGCGGAATCAATTTCTATGCAAGAAAAGAAATCAAGGATCTTCTCTGTTATTTGAAAACAATCAGCAACGCAAAAGACGACGTGGCGGTAAGGAGAATTTTAAATGTGCCGAAACGGGGAATCGGAGCGGCAACCGTAAGCAAGGTTCAGGATTACGCGGAATATATGCAGGTGAGTTTTTACGACGCGCTCCGCGTGGCGGAGGAGATTCCGTCTATTGGAAGAAGCCTTTCCAAAATCAACGGATTTGTGGAGTTTATCCAGTCTCTTCGCTCAAAGGAAGAAGTGTATACGGTCCGCGAGCTTCTGGAGGAGGTAATCCGCCTTACGGGATACGTGGACGAGCTTCGGGCGGAAGGCACGGACGAAGCGGAAGCAAGAATTGAAAATATTGACGAGCTGATTTCCAAAGCGGAAACGTATCAGGAGACAATGGAGGCGCAGAATGAGCCGGCAACACTTTCCGGTTTTCTGGAGGAGATCGCGCTTGTGGCAGATATTGACTCAGTAGACCCTGATCAGGACTATGTGCTTCTTATGACCCTTCACAGCGCAAAGGGACTTGAGTTTCCAAAAGTTTTCCTGACAGGAATGGAGGACGGGATTTTCCCCGGATATATGTCCATCAGCACGGGAGACCCTTCTGATTTGGAGGAGGAACGCCGCCTCTGTTACGTGGGAATTACAAGAGCCATGAAGGAGCTGACGCTCACCTGTGCCCAGCAGCGAATGATCCGCGGGGAAACGCAGTTTAACCGGGTCTCCCGGTTTGTGAGGGAAATTCCAAGAGAGCTTGTGGATCTGGGGCATACCGTTCAGGAGAAAAAGCCCCGCCTCGAGGACATTGCGCCGAAAAATAACAGTTATATGCAGATGAAGATGGCGTTTCATGCAAAGCCCTTCCAGCCCAAAGAGTTTAAGGTTACAAAGGCGGAATCTCTTGATTATGAGGTGGGAGATACGGTCCGTCATGTGAAATTTGGCGTTGGTATCGTAAAAAATATTACAGAGGGCGGAAGAGACTACGAAGTTACTGTAGATTTTGACCGGTTCGGCGTCAAAAAAATGTTTGCAGGATTTGCAAAATTGAAAAAGATATAGGGAATCAGTAGTAAAATCCGGATATATGTGATATAATAGGAACACCAAAGCGGTGACACGCTGTATGATTTTAGAGAGGATGGTGCACGATATGAACATGAATAAATTAGAAGAATTAGTAGCAGCATTAAAGAAAAAAGAAGACGAGAAACAGAAAAATACAGTCCTCTGGGTACTGGCGGTTATTGGTGCAGTGGCAGCAGTAGCAGGCATCGCATTTGCCGTATATCGTTTCTTCACACCGGATTATCTGGAAGATTTTGAAGAAGATTTCGATGATGATTTTGACGATTACTTTGAGGACGAAGAAGAGTAATTTTATGAAGAGAGAAATAGCTCCGGCGAAAACCGGGGCTATTTTTAAACTGTGAGACGAGGAGAAGAGAGAATGAAAAAAGGTGAAATTTACGAAGGCGTAATTGAAAAGGTGGAGTTTCCCAATAAGGGTTTTGTGTATGTGGACGGGCAGAAGGTCATTGTGAAAAACGGCATTCCGGGTCAGAGAATCCGCTTTATGATAAATAAAAAGCGTTCCGGAAGAGCAGAGGGACGTCTTCTCGAGGTACTGGAAAAGTCGCCTCTTGAGACAAGAGAGCCGGTGTGCAGTATTTTTCCTGCCTGCGGCGGCTGTATGTATCAGACGATGGCTTATGAAGATCAGCTTCACATGAAAGAGGAGCAGGTAAGAAGCCTTCTTGACGGAGCGGTAAATGAGTGGAAGAAAAATTCGGGCAAAGACCTTCCTTCTTACAAATGGGAGGGGATTCACGGAAGTCCCATAGAGTTCCGTTACCGCAACAAGATGGAATTTTCTTTTGGAGACGAGTATAAGGACGGACCGCTTTCCCTCGGGCTTCACAAAAAAGGCAGTACATACGATGTGCTGACAGCAGGGGACTGTAAGCTGGTACATGAGGATATGACGAAGATTCTTCTCTGTGTGTGGGAATATTTCCGCTCCAGAGGCGCTTCCTACTATAAAAAAATGCAGCATACAGGTTTTCTCCGCCATCTTCTTTTAAGACGAGGAGTGACAACAGGAGAAATTCTGGTGCATCTTGTGACGACCACGCAGGAGCAGTGGGATATGGAACCTCTTGTACAGGAGCTTCTTTCCCTTCCTCTGGAAGGAAAGATCGTGGGGATTATGCACATTTTAAATGATTCCCTTTCCGATGTGGTACAGAGCGACGAGACACACATTCTTTACGGAAGAGATTATTTTTATGAGACGCTTCTTGGTCTTCAGTTTAAGGTGAGTACATTTTCTTTTTTCCAGCCAAACTCCCTGGCTGCAGAAGTTCTGTACAGTGTTGTGCGCGATTATATCGGTGATACGAAGGGTCAGGAAGTTTTTGATCTGTACAGCGGAACAGGAACCATTGCCCAGCTTGCAGCTGCTGTTGCTAAAGAAGTGATTGGTGTGGAAATCGTGGAGGAGGCAGTTGAGGCGGCAAAGGAAAACGCAGAGAGAAACGGTCTTACAAACTGCCGTTTTATTGCCGGGGACGTTTTGAAGGTTTTAGATGAACTTCTCGAGAAGCCGGACACGATCATTCTCGACCCGCCGCGAGACGGCATTCATCCGAAGGCTCTGCCTAAGATTCTGGCTTATGGGGTGGAAAATATTGTCTATATTTCCTGTAAGGCGACGAGTCTCGCAAGAGATCTGCTGGCATTTCTGGAGGCAGGGTATCGGTTGGAGAGAGCGTGTTGTGTGGATCAGTTCTGTGAGACGGTGCACGTCGAGACGGTAGTATTGATGTCAAAGGTTAAAGGGTAATAGCCGCAAAAGCCCGCTAATACTGCGGCTTTCGGGCAATCGGGCAAATATGGCATCGTGCAGGACAAACGCTTCTCGGTAACTTATCCAAAAGCAAAAAGGTTCAAAAAGTGTGAGAGTTGAGTTGCCACGATAGATGTCACTATGTTGAGTTGCCGAGTTAGATGTCGGGGAGTTGTGGCTGTGAGATAGATGTCAGAACGATCACTCGATGTTTGAGGAGATGAAATTTATGGGGAAAGAATTATCAGAAATGACTTTAGAAGAACTATGGGAGCTGTTTCCGATCTTTCTTGTCGAGCATACTGATAAGTGGGCAGATGACTACAAAGAGATTGAAATTTTGTTGCAGGATCTGTTTGCAAGCTGTCCCATTCATAGAATCAGCCATATCGGAAGCACAACGATTAAAGGGATATGGGCAAAGAATATTGTTGATGTGATGGTCGAAATACCTGAAAGCAGTAGCTTGAAAGATATGGCACGGGTTTTGGAACAGAACGGTTTTACCATCATGTCCTCCGAAGCAAACCGAATTTCGCTCAATAAGGGATATACTGAAAATGGATTTGCGGACAAGGTGTATCATATTCATTTGCGATACGCCGGGGATAATGATGAACTATACTTCCGCGATTATTTAAATGACCATCCTGACGTGGCAAAAGAATATGAAACATTGAAGCTCCAGCTTTGGAAACAATATGAACATAACCGAGATGCTTATACAAATGCAAAGACAGATTTCATATCTAAATGGACGGCTGAAGCAAGAAAGGAATATGGAAGCCGATACTGACAAATTCAGATATGTACAATTAAGACCAAGGCTCCTCACTACCGGCAAATGCGTCGGCGGCGAGGAGCCTTTTTATGCTTCGATTTCGATTGTGATTCCGGACTTGAATTCCACGGTGAAGTGGTCGGCAAAGACGGTGATCTTCTCGATGAGCTTTTTGACCAGCGCTTCATCAAACTGTGTTATGTCGGTTTTCTGCTCGGAGATGAAGTCCTGCAGCTCCTTGATCCGGTTCATGGCTTCTTCCCGGTGGTGGCTGTCGAGCTCGGATTGTTCTTTCTGATCACGGAGCCGGAAAATCTCATCAGCGATGGCGTCATAGTCCTGTTTGTTGTTTGCCTTCTTGATGAGCTCTTTTTGAAGTTCCTCCAGCCGTGCCTGAATGCCGTCCGGCGAGAGGGTGTCAGCGTTGACCACGGCCTTGGCTATGTTCTGCTGTAAGGTTTTCAGGAAAAAGTCCCGTTCAGTAAGAATCTGATGGAAGGCCTTGACCGTGACTTCCTGCAGCAGGAGCTCGTTGACCGTCCGGTTGGTACAGTCCTTTTCAGCGGAGGAGGGCTCCAAGCGACTGATGCAGCGCCAGACGATGGATTTGCAGCCGTGGTTGTTCCAGTGAACGCGCCGGTAAAGCTCGCCGCAGTCTCCGCAGAAAACCATCTGTGCAAAACAGTGATTGCAGGAGAAGCTGCGTTTCTTGCCTGTCGGGCTGACGTGGACTACCCGGCGACGGACAAGCTCTGCCTGCACCTGCATGAAGAGCTCTTTCGGAATGATCGCTTCGTGGTCGCCCTCGATGTAGTATTGAGGAACGGTGCCGTTGTTCTTGATGCGCTTCTTTGTCAGAAAGTCTGTGGTGTAGGTCTTTTGAAGCAGGGCGTCTCCCATGTACTTCTCATTTCGGAGAATCTTGTTGATGGTGCTGGTGTGCCATTTTGTCTTGCCAGCGCCGGTGAGAATGCCGTCGGCCATAAGCCCGTCAGCGATCTTATCCATACTGGAGCCTTCGAGGTATTCCCGGTAAATGCGCTTTACGATTTCTGCTTGCTCCGGATCAATGATCAGGTGCCCGTTTTCATCCTTGGTGTATCCGAGGAATCGATTGTGATTGACCTGCACCTTACCTTGCTGGTAGCGGTACTGAAGTCCCAGTTTGATGTTCTGGCTCATTGACTGACTTTCCTGCTGGGCAAGGCTCGCCATGATTGTGATCAGCACCTCGCCCTTAGCGTCCAGCGTGTTGATGGCTTCCTTCTCGAAATAAACAGGTATGTTCTTGTCCTTCAACTGCCGGATGTATTGAAGGCAGTCGAGAGTGTTGCGGGCAAATCGGCTGATGGACTTGGTGATGACCATGTCGATGTTACCAGCCATGCACTCGTCAATCATTCGGTTGAATTCATCTCGCTTTTTTGTGTTGGTGCCGGAGATACCGTCGTCTGCAAATATGCCCGCCAGCTCCCATTCCGGATTCTTTTGAATGTACTCGGTGTAGTGCGTGACCTGAGCCTCGTAGCTTGTTTCCTGTTCTTCGGAATCCGTGCTGACGCGGCAGTAGGCTGCAACACGGAGTTTTTTCTGCGCTGATTGCTTTACTGTATTTCCGACCTGCCGTCTGGCCGGAATCACCATTACATTTCCCATTAGCTTACCTCGCTTTCAATGAGGCTGTAGAGGTATTCTGCCTGCAGCCTCGGATCTTCATAGTGTTGCTCTGCCGCAGCCATGCGAAAGCCGGTAGGAGACGCTGCGGGTTTTACACTCTTTTTCCTGTTCAGCCTGCCAAGTTTCCCAGCACGTTCAAATCGGATGGCGGCAGCTTTATCGTAGGTTTCCTGATCAATGATAGCCGGGTAAAAATCGTCTCCGAGGTAGTGTCTGTTTTCCATCAGGCGCTTTGCCGTGCCGTGATAGGTTTCTATGCCAGCAGCGGCAGCAGCCTTGGCCAGTGCCATCCCGGAGATGTAATTCTCATAGAGCTTTCGTATTTTATTGGCTTCATCCTCTTTAATCGTGGCACAGCCGTTTTCAATGCTGTAGCCGTAGGGTGTATGTCCCATGTTTTCACATCCTTTCTCGAAGCGCCAGACCACATTTCAGTTCAAAGCGCACTTCATTTCTGGAGCGTACAATGATGCGGTTCACATATTCTTTAAACAGGTCATCATCGAATTCCTGAAGTATTCCACCTTTTTCTGTAAAGTGCAGAAGCGCTGTGGCTGCTGTGACCTTTGTTACATCTCCGGAAACAGCGTTTTTTAAGGCGTTGATCTCATCCCGGAAACTGTCTGCCTGAGAAAGCAGCTCGTTCGTTTCTTTGTTAAAAAGGATCGGGTCGATGATGCCCTGTGTCATGAGCTTTGTCAGCGTCTCGCGCTTTTCTGTGTTCTGCGCCAGTAGGGTCTGTATTTCCTGAATGCGCCGAAGCGAGTCATCAGACGAAGTGTTTTTCAATGCGTCCACATATGGTTTTAGGATGATCCTGTGCGCGTAGACCAGCTTGTTCATCATGGTGACGAAAGCCTGCTTCAGATCATCGTCTTTTACAAAAAGCATGTGGCATTTATCTTTATCCTTGATGTGGGTACTGCAGCACCATGCGGTGTATTTGTATCCGGTGCAGCTGTGTATCCGGCGCTTAAAGGTATCGCCGCACTCGCCGCAGATGATCTTCCCGGAGAAGGTGTAGCGATTCTGGTATTTGTCGCTCCCTTTGACGACACCTTTTTCCGTTGCCCGCTGGTGAATAAAAGCGTGAGCAGCTTCAAAGTCCTCCCGGCTGATGATTGCCTCGTGATGATCCTTGACCATGTACTGTGTCTGCTCACCGTGATTGTTGTGCCGGACAAAGCGTGAATCCGAGTACGTTTTCTGGAAAAGGCAGTCGCCGACATACTTCTCATTGGAGAGCATCCCGCGAATGGTTGTGGCTGTCCAGCGTCCGTTTCGCTTGGTAGGAATGCCGCGCCGGTTCAGGTCATCCGCGATGGCGTGGGTACCTTTGCCGGAGAGTAGCGCTGCGAAGATTTCTTTTACCACAGCCGCCTGCTCCGGATTAATTACCATCTGCTCGCCATCCCAATCGTAGCCGTAGGGTGGGTAGCTGACTTTATAGGTGCCGCTCTCAAAGCGTTTCTGGATTGACCACTTGCTGTTTTCTGATATGGAAACAGACTCGCCTTCGGCCATGCTGGAGAGAATTGCCAGAAACAGCTCGCTCTCCATTGAGCCGGTGTTGATATTTTCCTTCTCGAAATAAATCGGAATGTGCAGGGCGAGCAGTTTTCTTACCAGTTCTAAGCAGTCCGTTGTGTTCCGGCTGAAGCGGCTGATGGATTTTGTGATAACAAAGTCCACTTTACCGGCCTTGCAGTCGTCAATGAGTCGTAGGAGCTCCGGGCGCTTGTCCTTCTTGGTGCCAGTAATGCCTTCGTCGTAATAGAGTCCAGCGAACTCCCAGTCATCACGAGATGTGATGTAATTTTCGTAGTGGGTTTTCTGTGCCTCAAGGCTTTCAAGCTGGGCATCGGAATCCGTAGAGACGCGGCAGTAGGCGGCTACCCTGATCTTCTTGAGTTTAACTTTCGAGCTCGCTGTTTCTGCGATTTTCGTGACTTTTTTCAAGGGAAGTCCCTCCTTTCCGTACGTCTATACATCACTCTAAAGCGACTACATATCAAGGGATTTTCGGCATTATTTCCGCGAACAAGGGAGAGAAAGTTTCGCGATTGATGGCGGTTAATTTGTTAAATTCAGCCACAGAAATGAGGCTGTCATCGAGCATCTTCTTTGCGATTGTCTGTGCTCTGCGGTAGTCCAGATCGCCCTGAATCCGCTCCTGCGTGAAATATCCAGATTGAACATTTGTGATTTCGTCTGTCATAACATATCCACCTCCAGTTTCCACTGGAGATGAACTGCCTTTTTGAGCGGAGGAAAATAAAAAAGCCTGCGGGCATTCCGAAGAACACTCGCAGGCATAGCAGATTGGATATTCAGTTATTTCACTCTGATCTTCCAGCCGGTCAGAATAAGGTTGACGTTTTTGATGAGCGTCGGGTTGAGCTTCTGGATCGCCGAAACCGTGGTGCTGTATTTCTTAGCAATTCCGGAGAGGGTATCACCGCTTTTTACGGTGTAGTAGACAGGAGTAGATTCCTGCTTTTTCACCAGAGCATTGACCTTTGCCTGCACGGCAGAATAATCATCCCCGGCAGCGGTGAGGCGTTCTTTGCGGTCAGTTCCGTTTCCCCATTTGCCGTCCAGCACCTCTTGCGCCAGCTCATCTACGGTCTTTGCCGGAGTGACCGGAGCAGGAGTGGCAGGCTTGCTGTCATCGGACGCAGACTTTGTAAAGCCGTTGAAGCCGCCGTTCTGGATAATGGCAGGATAATCCACATAGGCGTAGTCCATATCCACATTACCACTGATGCCGTCAACAGAGCCCTTGGAAGAATACTGCCAGATGCCGTAGTCGCCCTTATAAGAACATTTGCTGGCATACTGCGCTACCCAGTGAGCGTAGGGCGTGAGTTTCGTGTCATCCATGCGTTCTTTGAAGCCGGAAACAGCGGAGCCATAGATCCCGACGAAGTATCCGGCATCTTCCATAGTTTCACAGAAAGCAATGGTGGCCTCAGTGATTCCGGCCTTGACAGAGGCAGGCTGCGCTTCGTTATCCATGTAGACCGGGTATTCCAGTTGCTTGCCCTTCAGGATTTGCAGGAAGCGCTCGGCATCTGCTTTTCCGGTGGCAGCAGTCACGCAGTCCTTTCCGACAAAGTAGTAAGCGCCGATGGGGATACCGGCAGCCTTAGCGCCTTTGTAATTTGCTTCCCATTTGCTGTCCGTATAAAAACCGGCATCGGAGCCGCCAGCTTTGATGATGGCAAACTCGATACCGGCCTTTTTGACCTTATTCCAGTCAATGGTTCCCTGCCAATGACTGACGTCGATTCCTTTTCTCGTCATGTTATTTTTCCTCCTCATCGTGACGGTCATGGAGCTGCTCCAAGACCTCCTTTAATTTCTCTGGTACCGGCAGGCCGAGGTGTGCTGCGTTCTCCGTCAGCGACAGACCTTCATTGGACAGGTAGAAGAAGATGATCGCCGTGCGGAGCACTCCCGGATGGCCGAGTACCTGAACATCAATGACGTTTCCGATGCCTACCAGCAGGAAGATCAGCACCTTGCGGCAGATTCCCTTAAAGCCGACCTCGCTTGAGAGCTTTTTGTCTGCAATGGCGCACATAACACCAGTGATATAGTCGCAGACAGCAAAGATAATCAGGGCAATCAGCAGCCCGTCACATCCTCCAAGGAAGTAGCCCAGCCATCCTCCGACAGCGGCAAATACCAGTTGGATCGTGTTCCAGAATTCTTTCATGAGAAAATCCCTCCTTTGTGCAAAATAAAAGCCGCCTGCATTTTGCAGACAGCCTCATGAACTGTATCCGTGTATGAAGTTATATCTGTTTTGGCAGCGCTTCCCAGAGCCGCATATCCTCCTGTCCCAGCGACCACATGGCAAAGCCTCTCACTCCCCAGCGGTAGGCCGCTTCATTTGCCCAGTAAACGAGCGAATCCACGTCTTGATAGTAGAGGATGGAAAAGCCGTCAGCATCACCGAGAAAGAGCCTTGATATCCAGATGTCGATGTCCTTTGGCGTGATGGTCACCGTATAATCGTTGCCACAGGTCAGGGCAAGCTCATGGGAGTGGTAGAACTCATAATCCAGAGAAATGCTCTCGCTGCGTGTCGCATCCTCCTCGATATCCGAGGTCAGCGTAAACACCTGAAATTCCGTATCCCATGTGGCGTTCGACCGGCTGATCCTTCCATACTGCGTAACTGTGCCATCCGGGAAGGTAACATCAAAGCGCTCGTAGGGCTCGTAAGTCCATGCATCGCCAAGGCGGAGCAGCTCGCAGACCGTCCGGTTATCTGACCGGTATCCGGCATAGCCTCCGGAAAAGCCGCTGACCGTAGCTGTGAAGCGAAGCGTATAGGAAGAACCGGAATAAACACGCACCTTGTTTCCACGGATACGCAACTCGACCGTGTACATGGATGGATCGGTACGCAGGTCTGCATTTGCTGTTCGCTCTATGGTCTGGCTGTAGCTGCCAAGGAGCGTGCTGCCGTTATAAAGCTCCACAGCCTGAGAATCATAATTTAGGCAGCAGAACAGATCACCACAGAATACTCCGGCTTTGCCACTTCCTGTCGCAGGAAAAGCCAGCCTTGCCCGCAGGTGAATATCGGAAAAACCATCGTATCGCCATGCGAGCTTTCCGGAGCCGTCAAGCTGGGAGTAAACGCGGCTTTCGGAATATTCATCCTCGCGCCATACAGTCCAAGAGCCTGAAAGCGTCGTCCAGTAGTTTGTTTGCAGCACACCGTAGTCCCGGAAATCCTCATACCAGATAAGGGCAGAGTCCGGCTTTCGCCTCAGCATTTCGCAGGTGAGCTTGAAAGCTCTGTCCGGCTGACACTCGTTGCCGTCCACGTCGATAAAGTGGCGTGGAGAGAGCGTAAAGGTCGCAGTGCCCGCAGAGGGAGCCTCCGAAAAGCTGCTGCAAACACGGTAGCCATAAAACTGTACGCCTTTTACATCCACGGATATCACGATGGTGTGCGTACCGGCAGAGAGTGAAAGGCTGCTGGCGAGCGTCGTCCAGAAGGTGCTTCTCCAATATGGCCACCAGAGCCTGCTTTCCGTAAAATGCGTCGTGTTGCCGTCAATCGAAACATAGATGCCGTTTTTATCCCAGAAGGGATAGCAGAGGCGGATGGCGATGTCGTAGGTTCCGGCGCTTGATACGGAAAAGGTATATGTGGCAGAGCCAGCGTCACCGAGAGTGGCCACACCATTTTCAAAGGATACAATGCCGGAGTAGGAGCTTGTCGTTCCATCCGCATCCACATAAATGGTGCCGAACTCTGTGTGTTGCTCTTTGCTGTAAGCCGTCAGGTAATGCCTCCTGTTATAGGTTCCGTTCATCAGAGGATACTCATAGCTTGTGGCATCTCTGCCTTCCATGAAGTCGTAGACTTGCGGAAGCGCCCAAGGCACCATATCGTAGTCATCCCAATATGCGAGGAGCGGGATGAAGGGCTGCGGAGGAGCATCGTCCGTGAAGTTGTATTGCCCGGTCATCCAGTTCTTTGCCGCGTAATAGGTATTTGATGTGCCGCGATAGGTTTTACCGAGGTTTGCAGGAAGGTCATAAATCTGCCAGTTCCATCCGTATGCAGGAAGGCCGAAGAATATCTTCTCCGGATTCATGACTGTGACCGCATAGTCGTAAATGCCCTCCAGCCAGTCCCTTGGAGAGACGGCTCCGGGAGCAGAGCCTGCCCACGCCATGCCATAGCTCATGATGGCCGCCGTATCGCAGTAAGCATTGAGGTCGCCGTAAACGCACCAGTTCTCGCCGCCGACCGAGCCGTTGATGGAATTCATACCCGGCAGGCAGATGTTTATGAGTTTGCTGTTATCATAGCCTTTTACTGTGTTATAGATATTCCGAAACATTGCCGTGGAGGCAGCGTGCGTGGAATACCCGTCGCCCTTCTCAAGGTCGATGTCGATGCCGTCGCACCACGGGTATTTTTCCATAATGCGGACGATCTCCGAAAGGAAGGTATCTTGAGCGCCGTCGGTGTTATCCCGGAGAGCAGCAAAGATACTGTTCGTGCCATCGTTGGATATCGTCAGCAGCCATTTGATATGCGGCCATCGGTTGATGTAGGTCAGCATATTGGAAATGGCCACGCCGCTTTCCGTGATGACACCGGTGCGCGATACCTTAAAAGAAAAGAGACCTACCTGCGAGAGGCGGTCTCCATATGCGGCAAGTGCCTGATACATTCTGGAATTGCCCATGAATGTCCAGACCATGCACTTGCGGCCTTTCAAATAATCATAGCTCACAGGGCATCACCTCCGTCCTGCATTTCCTGAAACTCAACATAGATGCGTGCAGACTTTTTATCTGCCACAGTAATCGGGTGCTTGCTGTCACCGGCAGCAGAGTATTGGAAAAAGCCGTCCTTGGATGTTGCAGAGCCGTTCTTCAGGCACTCCCTTGTAGAGGCAAAAAGGTCAAATTCATCACCGGCAGCAGCCGCTGCTTTGAAAGTTGCCTTATGAGCACCTTCACCCAGCGCAAGCGATATACACCCGGCAGCCATCGCCTGAATCGGATAGACCTTGTAGTCAAGACCGGCAGCAGTGGTACCGAGATTGAAGATGACGCAGGTAGCAGCGGAGCGGACGATACCGTTATAAAACCTCTTTCCGTCTGTAGCATCATCGCCATCGTATTTTTCCAGAAACGTTTCGGTGTTGATGACAAAGCCTGTGACTTTATCGCCTTCCTGCAGCATCAAGTCGGTAAACCAGACCGAACCGGTGCAATCTATGACGGTGGGCTTTACCGTGATGTTTACGACGCGCTTATCCTGCTTTTTTGTAATTGTCTCTGTAAAGCGTGTAAACTCCGGCATTTATCCGTCCTCCGTCCATTGAATTTCTGATACATGGCCTACCCAGCCGGTGGCGATGGAGCCGCCCTGCAGGAGCATATCTGTTATATATACAGTTCCAGTGCAGTCGGTCACGCATACCCGGATGGTGATCTTTGTGACGCGGCCATACTGAGGAGAGACATCCTGTGCCACGTGTGTAAATGAAGCCATAGAAATCCCTCCTTCAGATCAGGTCTATAAATCGTGTTTCCGTTGTTCCGTCCTCGTATTCAAAGGTCACCTCAATGCCCACCTGTCCATTCGTACCTTTTGAGAGATTCTCAGAGGCAATCTGCGCCGAAAAGGTATAGCACTGCCGGTTGGCGGGCGTTATGGTCTGTGAAAGACTCTTTGTGGTATTCAGCGCACCTTCGCATTTGAAGGAAGCCGTGCCGGATACGCCATTATCTGCATCCACGGTAAATCCGGAGTTTTGCCAGTAGGTAAGACCGGAATCTGCTCTGGAATTACGCAGGTGATTAAACGGCACCAGATCCTTCATTTCCTGACTGTCTATCAGATCGGTAGACTCCAGCGTATCGGCTGCGCTATCCCAGCGTGAGGAGGAATCGCCCAGCTCCCGGAGGGTAGTGGAAAGCTCCAGCACCGTATTCCAAGGCTCCTGCAGGTTGTATTCCCTGCGGACGATTCTGGTCTTTACAGACAGGTTCAGGTCATCATCCTTCACCATGACCGTATCGCCCAGCGCCCATGTTTCATGTTCATAGCCGGTCAATACTGACAGATCCATCGCCTTTAGCACATAGGAGATACGCGGAGAGGCATAGTCTGCAAGTCGCATGTTGGCATATTCCAGCATCTGATATGGATTGGTGAAGTTCGAGCAATCCAGCGTAGCAATTCGTATTTCGGAAGTATAGGTCGTGTCCTGCACATATTCGTTGCCGCCATTGATCGAAGCAAAGGTCATGCCGTCCTTGCCATAGGCGTAAAGCCTTGTAATCAGGCTGGTCGTATCAATGACGCGTTGGATGGATTTCATATTTTTCTTGTAGCAGAACAGTACGCCGGAATCCTCACCGGAGAAGGTTAGGAGCTTCACGATCCTGTTTGCGTTATCAAAAATCAGGTCGCCGCCGTGAATGTTCTGTACTGCACGCAAAATTGCCAGCGCGTTTTTCTCAGAGCAAGTCCAAGTACGCTTTGTGGAGACATTAACTGTGCCCACATCCCAGTCGGTACCCTGCAGGGCATAAGCCATCGGCACATCAGCCGTGTCTGCGTTAAAGGTAATCTCGTCCTTTTTTACGGAGTAGGCAAGGTCATAGAATGCCGCTTCCGCATAGACCGTTGTGATGGCCTTGCCGCTTTCTTCCTTGTCGTCCGTAATCGTGCGGATGCGATAGGTGTCGCTGACAATACGCACGGTCTTTTCGTTATCAATATAGGCGCGTTTGCTGTCCTGAAACGGCAGCTTAAATTCCAGCTCATCCACGCCGTTGATCTCACTGGTCACGATGATGTCATAGGCGTTATCCAGCACAGCTTCTACATTCCCGTCTGAGTCCAGAATGACCGGTCTTGCATAGCCAAGTTTGGTATAGAGCGGCTTTGGATTATCGTACAGACTGATAGATGTCAGCGTAGGCGTCCTTGCTGTATTTGTGGTAGAAAGCGTGACGCGGTATTTGATGTATTTCCTTGTAGGAGATTCCAGCTCGCCGTTTGCACCGACAGCCTGCCACTCTGTCCAAGTGGAGAGGTCATCTGAGGTGGCTGTTTCCACAAGCGAGATAGAGGTCTCTCCCGGAGAGTAATCTGCTTTTACAGAAACTCTGCCGTTGCCAGTCACGCCACAGTCCCTTGCTGCAGTAATGAGCTGTCCGCTTGACGGATAGACAGAGTCTGTAGCTCGAAGCGTAACGACATCCGGTGTCGTCAGAGCGTCCACATCACCGGTCAGATCTGCACCGTTTGCGGAGAGCGATTCCAGAAAATATTCTGCAAGGTCATCGGCGGTTAGATCAGAATCACAGTCGAGGAACCAATCATCAAAGCCGCCTGCATACCAGTAGGAGTCTGCGTGCATTCCCCAGATGAGGTCAGCCACGCAGCTACGATTCAGCTCTCCGGTAAAGGTCAACACATTTGACTGCCAAATCGTGCCGGAGCTCTTATCGCCAAGGATATACTGTGCTGTCTTGGCATTAGGCTTGATCACACAGGCGATAAAATACCAGTAACCGTTTAGCAAAGAGAATGATGGCGTTACCGACGTATCGAGGATCAGAGAACCGGAGGAGTTATACAGCATAATTCTCGGTTTTCCTCTGATCAGCGACAGATAGAAAATCGGCTGTCCAGAACCATAGCGGGTATTCAAGATCGGAGTATAGGTGTTGCCGACTGAATATGTCGTGGGCTTCATCCAGCCGCCGACCACGATGGTTTCACCGAGGCTTGAAAAGATGCTGCCGTCGTTTTCTACCTTCAGGTAGGTTTTCTCCGATGAAGGATTATTGATGTTCATCTGAAAATAGCGACCGAAATTGCCTGTTTTCATATCTGCGGTTGTTCCGCTCCAGTTATGAATATATGCCTTGCGATCCTTCCCGGAGGAATCCGCCAGATAATCATCTGCATCCGGTTCGGACTCGTTAAAACGCCAGAGACCGTCGGGAGCCCATGCAGCCGGGAACTCGCCGGTGAAGGCATCTTGGGTATTCAATATATTTTTAAGAGCCATGCAAAATCACCTCCAGCGGCTTCTGGCTTGAATGTTCAGTTCCGTAAATGTTGTACTTGTACCGACTGCAGCGATTACGATGGTATTATCTCCCGTATTTAAGACCGGGAAATTCAGCTCCGACAAAAGCGGGAGACCGTTTCGGAGGGTTTCTCCGTTAGAATCAACTACTTTTGCCGTCATCAGATCGGAGTCAATAATCAATGTTTCTCCGGCGGCAAGCCGTCCAATGATCTGAAGCTCGCTGCCGTTTGTGGTTATGGAGATATACGAGTCCGTCCCGGAAGGAATTACACCCGTTAAGGAGTAGACCGGGTAGGACTCGATATTCCCAAGAGCGCGAGACGCGGTAAAGGTTCCGGTTTCCGCAAAATCAAAGGTCTCGTCTGATATGGCATAGCCATAAGGGTCTGGGCAGAAAAATTCCAGATCAAAGGTGCAGGAATTACGGACTGCCCGGTCAAAGGAGAATCCGGACGTAAGCCTTGCTTCATACACTCGTCCCGGTTCCTTGTCCAGAATGAGCTGGCAGAGGCCGTTGTCCGGATTCAGCCATTCGATAATATCGTCCTTTTTTGAAAGAAACTGTGCATCTGTACTTCCCGGAGGAATGAAGCAGGAAATCAGTATCTTTCGCTCGGATACCGTTTCTCCGAAATCAAATACGCCGTGCCGTCCGGGCATGGTGATCGTGTTGTTTCTAAGCTCCGGCATTCGGTATTCGTTTGTAATCCTTGTCGCAAGTCCCATAGATTGGGAGGTTGTTCCGTTAAATGAAAATCCCATGTTACACCAGTCCTTTCGCCCTGCGTCCGGCAGTCAGCAGAGTATTGAGCTGCTGAGAAATCTTCCGGATATCGTCGTCGCTTCTGACACTCATTTCCTCGATATTGATGAGAGGCTGGTCGCCTGAAACACTGAGAGTAGCACTGCTTACTGCATCCTGAATCATGGAGCGCAGAGAGCTCACACCGACCACAGCTTCATCACCGGCCTCACCGCCGCCAAGAAGCGTGCCGCCGCTCTGACCGAAGATGGTCGCATCCTTTAAGATCATGCCGCCGGACATCGCCTTCTTATACCAATCCACAGAAAAGTGTGGTATGGATGGCGGGTTCAGCGAAAAGCTGCCTGTGATGGAGAAATGCGGCAGCTTGATCTTCGGCAGGCTCCAGCTGAAATTGAATACGCTCTTTAGCTTGTTTACGATGCCGGATACCGTGCTCCAGATGGTATTGAACACATTCGAGATGGTACTCTTGATTCCATTTACGATATTGGACACCGTGCTCTTGATCGCATTGAAGCCGTTGCTGATGCCGGATTTCATGGTATTCACCACATTCATGACCGCGCTCTTTATGCCGTTCCAAACGGAAGTGACCACGCTCTTTACGGCATTGAAAATCGTAGAGGTCGTAGTCTTGATGGCATTCCATGCGGTGGTGATGACCGTCTTTATGGCATTCACGACAGTTTCAACAGCTGTTTTTATCGCGTTCCAAACAGTAGTAACCACGGTTTTTATCACGTTCAGGACGGTTTCGATGATCGTCTTGTAGATATTGAAGTAAGTAGTCACCACAGTTTTGATTGCATTGAATATTGTTTCAAAAAAGCTCTTGATGCCATTCCAGATCGTAGAGATAACCGTCTTTATGGCATTCATCACGGTTTCGACCGTGCTTTTTATCGTATTCCAAGCTGTGGTAAGAAAACTGCTGATTGCATTTACCACAGTGGTGAAGGTGTTCTTTATTACCTCCCAGACACTGACGAAGAAGTCCTTGATCGCCGTCCATACAGTAATGGCGATCTCCTTGACCTTTTCCCAGAGGTTGATCCAGAATTCTCTGAAGCCCTCGCAGTTGTTCCACAGGTAGATAAATGCAGCTACCAGTAGACCGATGGCCGTAATGATCAGGCCTATCGGATTTGCCGCCATGACAGCATTCAGACCAGCCATCGCCGTCTTTACTCCGGCCATAGCAGTGGTAACAGTAGGAATAATCGTCATAATGGTACCAACAGCGGATATAACTTTGCCGACGATTATAAGTACCGGCCCGATTGCAGCAGCCACGAGCGCAATTTTTACGATCATCTGCTGCATAGGCTCTCCGAGGTTGTTCCACCATTCGGCGAGGGATTTTAGCTTGTCAGAGAGCTCTTTTAGGACAGGAGCAAGAACTGACATCAGGGAGTTGCCGACCTCTGCACCGGTTTCCTTCAGAGAATTCATCGTCATCTGAAACTGGTCAATCGGGTCGAGAGTCTCATTGAAGGTGTTCTCGACACTGCCTTCAAAATCTCCGAGGAAGCTGGAGAAATCCGACAGGTTGAGCTTTCCGGTCTGCACGGCATTATAAATGGAGGCACCGGCCTTACTTCCGAAAAGGTCATAAGCCGCTTGCAGCTTTTCTGCATCGCTGCCGCTTCCCTGCATGGTAGCAGAAAATTCCGCAAGCACCTGATCCAGTGTTTTACCGTCTGCCGTTGCATTCTTCATGGCAGTCTTTAAACCCATCATAGCGGCAGAGGTATCAAGACCGGACATTTCAACCATGCCCATAAAGCCAGCGGCCTGCTGGGCAGTGAGTCCCATTTCCTTCAGCTGCGCGGCATTGGAGGAGAGGGCGTTTGCCAGTGTATCCATATCAATGCCGGTGGCCTGACCGGTGGCATTTAAAGCATCCAGAAGATTATCCGCCTCAGAAGCGTCCATGCCGAAGGCGTTCATGACGGAGGATACATTGTCGATAGATGTCGAAACATCGGTATCATTGAGCTGGGCAAACTTGATGAATTTTGCCGAGAGGTCATCCAGCGCCTGCCCGGTCAGGCCGAAACGGGTGTTGACCTCGCCGACAGCAGCACCGGCAGTTTCAAAGTCCGTCGGTATCTCCGTGGCGAGGTCTTTTACGATCTGGCACATATCCTCCAGCTCATCGCCGGTAGCACCAGTTTTCTGCGCAACGATGTCGAGGCCAGCATCCACCTCGTTAAAGGCAGCAATGGAGGCAGCACCGATGGCGACAATGGGAGCCGTTACATGCGTCGATAGGCTCGTGCCGACATCAGATATTTTCCCGCCGACCTCCTGCAGTTTAGAGCCGGTCGCCCGGAGTGTTGCCGTGATAGAAGTATCTGTTTCCCGACACTGCTGTTCGAGGTTTTTGAGCTCGTTTTCGGTCTCTATGATCTCACGCTGCCATGCATCATATTGCTGCTGGGTGACGGTACCGTTTTTAAGTCCAGCATCCATCTGGTCTTGCACGGACTTCAGCTGTGTGAGCTTTTCCTTCGTTTCGGAGACTGCCTGTTGTAGGAGCTTCTGTTTCTGTTCGAGCAGCGCGGTATTTGTCGGGTCGAGCTTTAGGAGTTTGTTGACGTCCTTTAGCTGCGACTGAGTTGATTTGATTTCTTTGTTTACGCCGGAGAGGGCTTTGGAAAGGCCGGTCGTATCGCCGCCGATTTCCACGGTTATGCCTTTTATTCTGTCAGCCATGCGATGACCTCCTTCCTGTTAAAATCGATCCATCTGCTCCTGTGTCGCGAGCGCAGGATAGTTGAAATCGTCGTTGCTCATTTCTGCATACATGTCATTGACAGTCCCGATAGTGAGCAGGTCGAGCTCCGAGATGGAAAGCCCGATCTGCACACACCGGAGTAAAAAGAGCGGGGTTGTCATTTCCCGCTCTGTCGGATGATGTTTTTTTTAGATTCCACCTGCTGTTCCACATTGAGTCCCCACAGCTCGATGATCTGAGGCAGGATTTCATAAATGGAGAAGGTGTTGAACTGGTCGAGCCAGTCCTCCGGAGTATCCGGGACATCAGGATTCTGATGCTTTGCCATCAGCCATGCGATGTTCTCAAAAAGCTCCAGACTGAAAGTGTCCAGATTGGAGCTTTCTGCGTCGTTTTCATCGATGCCTTTCTGCAGCTCGTTTAAATCCTTGTAAATATCCCTGTGGAACTTATTTCTGTAAAGGCGAGGAATGGCGGCTGAGGCGCGGAACTGCACCTCTTTGCCGTCAACCTCGATTGTTTTTGTTACTGCCATATCGCGCCTCCTTATTCACCGCTACTTACTGAAGCACTCGGCTCATATACAGAGCTGTACCAAGCGTCGTAAACAGCATTTGTAGTGTTCGTACCGGTTTTGACCTTCACAATGCCGGAAGGGAGCGGAGAAGCTGTGATGGAGAGCGTCTCTGTCTGCACCTCGGTAGAGTCCTCCTTGGTGCTGCCGGTGACAGAAGGGCGGGTCGCGCTGCAGTAATACATGCAGTGACGGATCTTTCTCTGGTCGCCAGAAAACTCAAAAAGCAGTGCGAAATGCTCCGGCTCTACATCCTTGTTCTCAACAATGACGCCGTTTGCATCCTCAGTCTCATGCATGACATCCGTAAGAAAGCTCTCCGGGATCAGCGCCAGTTCAAAGTCGCCGGAATAGCCGTTGTTGTTTGAAACCATGTAATATACGGAGTCGTCCGCATAGAATGGATCATTATCTCCCTCAGCATCCAGCGAAAGGGATACGGCACCGGGCATTGCTACAGGCGTTCCAAAGGTAACAGTACCGTCTGCGGCAAGCGTAGCAATGGCGTAGTGGCAGTTTTTAAGGCCGAACTTGACCTTGTTACTCGTGTTAGACATAGTTTTTAACCTCCTATAATCTGTGTTTGATATAAGACCTCGTACAGCTTCTCCGACTCGATCCATACCTCAGATTTCTCATAAGGCAGGTCGTGGGCGATTAAGATGTCCTCGATCTGGGTTTCTGTTTCCGGGTCTTTTACGTCCGTGTATAATTCGATGTTCAGCTCATCAATTTTCTTGAACACCGTGTCATCCGCGAACATATTGTCAGAGCCCGGATATAGAAAAACGAGGAAGGGTGGGTCTGGTGACTCGCCTTCGGCAAAATGGTCGTAGGCAAGCGGCAGACCGGCTTCCTCTAACATGGTGATTACATCGTCGTATGTCATGATCCACCTCCCAGCTTCTGCTTGATGGTATTGACGAGTTTTTCGTTTCCGCGCTCCTCGGCTGAGGCGATATGAGGCTGTGCCGGAACACGTCCGCCGCCTTGTTTCACATGCCCGTGCTCCAGAAGGTGTGCCAGCTGATAGCGGTTCCTCGAATGCACTACAAGATCAATGCTCTGTGAATCCTCATGCATATTTTTGACTGCCCAGCTTTTCTTGTATTTGCCGGTATCGACCGGAGCGCCTGCCTGAATATCCTTACGGACGGAAGCAGCAGTTTCTTTCACAGCGGCCTTCATGTCATCTGTGGCGAGCTTTGAATATTTTTCGAGTTCCTCCATAATGGCGTCGCCCATCTCGTTTATTGATACATTTCTACTCATGCGTTCTTCTCCAGTTTGCAGTTGAATTTCAGGCTGTTATGCTTATAGCCCATCGGATTCACATAGGTGATGTTGTAGGTGCGGCCTTCCGCGATGATCCGGTATTTTGTCGATTCCACATCCGCAAGCTCAGAGCAGTAGCGGCAGGTGAAGTCCAGCGATTCCTCCGGATTGATGACTACACCGGAAGATTCGGAACCGGAGCTCGTGCCGACAGTCGCCCAGCAGGAGAAATAATCCGCCCAGCCGGTTTTGTGGTTTCCGTATTTGTCGACGATGACCGTATTTTTCTGGAAAGTGACGCGCACCCTCATAGCTGCTATATTCATGAAAACGCTCCTTCCCGTATTGCAAAAAGAAGTGAGCGTAGTGTCATGGTAAGAGCATGGTGGTCGGCTTCCTCCCTGTGCTCAAAGAGATAGGCACAGGTATAGAGGATAGCGACCTTCATGGTTTCCCGGATTGCAGACAGCTCCGCTTCGGTATATTCATCAGAAGAAGTAGCATCGGAGTCGATCGCTTCCCACTGATCATCCGAAAGTCTTGCAATATCAATACATAAGCGAATTGCGGAGGCCAAGAGGATACCGACCGTGGCATCCTCATCCGACGAATCTACGCGCAGATAGGCCTTCGCATCTTCAGTTGAAATCAAAGCCACGGTCGTTCACCTCCCTGCCTTAAGAACCGGAAGTTGCCTTCATGTCAAGAATCTTGATGCCTTCGGAAAGGATCAACTTGCCGTCAACACGCTCCGTGCAGGTAAAGCCGACCTGACCGTTGGTAGCGTAAAGTTCATTGAGGCGCTTGATCGTGCGACCGGCTCTATCAGCGATCCAGTAGCAGGAGAAGTCGCCGAATGCGATGGCTCTTGCGCCTGCGGCCATTGTAGGTACCTTCGGAGAGGTGTAGAGCGGATAGCCAAGCAGTCTGTCGGGCTCTCCGGCAGTAAGTGCAGGCTGCCATACATAGACGCCGTTCAGATCCTTGAGCTTTCTGATAGCTGCGACAGTTGCATCGTTCATGAGGAACTTCGCCTTGCTGCGATATGGTGCCTTGAGAGAGTACACAAGGCTGATCAGCTCATCGGCGGTAATTGCCGTAGCGGAAGCTGCGGTTACGCCGGAAGGAGCACCACCTGCGGTAGAAGGGATGAACAGGCCAGTAGGTCTGTCGATAGCCGTCTGGCCGGTCTGCACAGCACCGTTGATGAAGGCATCCTCTTCAGCTTCACCGAAGGCGCGACCGAATTCCTCGGAGATGTAGCCTTCGATATCAAAGAAGCTGTCGGAAAGCAGCTCGTCGGACACCTTGATGAGGTCAGTCAGCTTAAAAGCGTCAATGCTGGTCTGCGCGAAGGTCGGATTGCTCTCGGTGTAGGCACCGTTCTCAGCAGTCCACGCCGCCTGCGTGTGACCATTTGCCACGGGGATCTTGCGCTCGTTCTGTGTGGTGATGACCTTGCAGCCGATAGTACGCATGATGTTGTTTTCATTGAGCGCCTGAACAAGGGTGTGCTCGAATTCAATCGGAACAAGGTATCCGCCGTTTGCATCGGTTCCTTCCTCAAGGACATCGCGGATTGCGGGATTGCCGGGATGACGGATGTTGTCCCAGAAGGCCTTTTTATAGGCTGCAGAAGCTCTGCCGGGCTTATCCTCCGGTTCATCCTTTACACCGGGCTTTCCGGTGAGCGGAGTAGAAGTCGGTGCGCTCATCATCTTGTCGATCTGCTCCTGACGCTGCAGGCGCTCGATATCCTTGGTGAGGTCGGTGACTTCCTTTTCCATCTTGTCGTAGGTTGCGGCATCCTCCGCAGAAACCATGCCGCCGTTCTGAGAGTGGCTATTAAGAAACGCCTTAGCGGCCTCCCACGCCTTCGCTCTCTTGTCCATGAGTTCCATAATCTGAGTCATAATAAAAATCCTCCTTTAATGTGCGAGAAGCGAAAGGCGCTTCTCAAGATCGGTTACTGGTACCATGTGTTTATTTGCTTCCGGCTTTTTCTTAGGAATCAGTCGGGAAAGCAGTGAATCAGTGACGGCCTTGCGGGAGAAAAGCATCTCCGCGTCAGCCGTATCCTCCGGGACAGATTTTTCTCCATCCCTGAACAGAATCTCGTCAGCGAAGCCGAGCTTCACGGCTTCTTTGGCGTTCATCCATGTCTCGGCATCCATGAGCTGTGAAATCTTGTGACGGGAGAGCCCGGACTTGATTTCGTAGGCATTCATAATGGATTCCTTGACTTCGTTTAACATGTCGATGGCTTTCTGCATTTCCTCGGTATCACCGATGGCGATGGTTGCAGGGTTGTGTACCATCATCATGGCCACGGGACTCATGCAGACCTTTGTTCCGGCCATAGCGATAACCGATGCCGCCGAAGCAGCAAGAGCATCAATTTTGACCGTCACATCATGTGGGTAATCCATCAGCATGTTGTAGATCTGCGCAGCAGCAAAAACATCACCGCCCGGAGAGTTGATCCAGAGGGTGATGTTTCCATCGCCTGCATGCAGTTCATCACTAAATAGCTTGGGTGTTACTTCGTCGCCGAACCATGTCTCATCGGAAATTTCCCCGTCGAGGTAGAGTGTTCGGTCGGAGCCAAAACTGTCCGGCTCCTTGTTTCGCACCCAGTTCCAAAACTTTCTGGTCATAGTGCCTCCTTCTTTCTGAACCGGGTGCGCCCGTCTTCGGGTTCCGGTTCGGTTTGTGTTTCCTTCGTTTCATCAGCTTCCTCCTGCGTCTGTGCCGAGACCGCAAAAATGCCTGCGTCCTTGAGCTTGGTCATATTGCCATTGATCAGGTACAGGTCGCCGCCTTCCTCCTCCGGAATACGGTCGAGGTTTTCAAGCTCCCTGATATCGTTAGCGGACATCCAGCCATTCTGACGTCCGACCGCATAACCGTTCATGCGGCTCTGGTAGTCGCCTCTGAGAAGCCCGTCCACATTGAACTTAAAGAAGTATTCCTTCTTTTCATCCAGAGAGAGCAGGGCTCTCTGCATGGACTGTTCCCAGCGACATACCCACGGGTCGAGCGTGTATTTCACGAATTCCAGCGACTGTTGCTCGATATTTGAGAAGCTCGATTTCTCAAGGTCGCCGATCATGTGAGGCGGGATGCGGAAGATACGTGCGATCTCATTGATCTGGAACTTCCTTGTCTCCAAAAACTGCGCCTGTTCCGGTGAGATGGAGATAGGCGTATATTTCATACCTTCCTCCAGCACAGCTACCTTGTTAGCATTAGAGCTGCCGCCGAAGGCAGAGCTCCAGCTTTCTCTAACACGCTCCGGATCTTTAACCACACCGGGATGCTCCAAGATGCCGCCGGGAGTCGCACCGTTTGCAAAAAACTTAGCTCCGTATTCTTCGCAGGCTATTGCCATGCCGATGGCATTCTTAGCCATTGCAATCGGGCTGTAGCCCACAAGACCGTCAAAGCCAAGGCCGGGAACGTGCAGCACGTCGGACGGCTGGAGTCTTACACGGCTGCCATTCATCGTGTGCGCCTCATCCTGTGCTGTTTGGTATTCGTAATAAAGCTCTCCGTTTTCATCGCGGTTGACCGTCATACGATTCGGCATCAGAGGATAGAGCGCGACTACTTCGCCTTTGCCGTTCCGGATGATCTGGGCGTAGGCATTTCCCCACAGGAGTAGATGCGTCATCAATGTTTCCCGGAATACAAAGGATGTCATTTCCGGATTTGGCTCATCGTGAAGCAGGAAATAGAGCGGATGATTTATCGCTTTTTCCTTGCTGCCGCCTTCGCCGTATCGATAGAGGTGAATCGGCAGTCCTGCAATCGCCTCGGACAGAATCCTCACGCAGGAGTAGACCGCCGTCATCTGCATGGCGGAGCGCTCCGTTACAGCCTTGCCGGAGGTCGTACCGCCGAAGAAGAAGCGGTAGGAGCTTCCGGTTGTTGAATTGGTAGGCTTATCTCTTGAACGAAACAGTCCTGAAAATATGCTCATATTGATCACCTGCCTTTCAGATAAATAAAATGCCTCTGTCGTCATAGACAGAAGCACCGTTGTCATTGCCGCAGCGGATCGCACGGTCAAGCGCCATGATGGTGGCGATAGCACCGTCGATCTTCTCTGTAGATTTTTCCTTGTCAGCCTTGATATTTCCGGCTGGGTCAGTACGAATGAAGATGTTATCCATATTCCAGCGGAGCACCGGGTGGCCGCCGTGAGCGAGCTTTTGCTCAAGTGTCAGCTTCATGAGTTCCTTTGTGGGCGGGCTCATATCCTTAAAGCCCTGTCCGAAGGGCACGACAGTAAAGCCCATGTTCTCCAAGTTCTGAACCATCTGGACTGCTCCCCAGCGGTCGAATGCGATCTCGCGGATATTGAAGCGCTCGCCGAGGCGTTCGATGAATTTCTCGATATAGCCATAATGAATAACATTGCCCTCGGTGGTCTGCAGCATGCCTTCCTTTTCCCAACTGTCGTAGGGCACATGATCGCGCCTCACGCGAAGCTCCAGCGTATCCTCTGGCACCCAGAAGTACGGGAGGATCACATACTTGTCGTCTTCATCCCGTGGCGGGAATACCAGCACAAAGGAAGTAATATCCGTAGTGGAGGACAGGTCAAGACCGCCATAGCAGACACGGCCTTCGAGGTCGTCCTCATTAACTGGAAAGGCACAGGCGTCCCATTTATCCATTGGCATCCAGCGGACAGCCTGCTTTACCCATTGATTAAGGCGTAGCTGCCTGAAGGAATTCTCTTCACCGGGGTTTTGCTTTGCCGATTCGCAGGCCGCTTCCACCTTGTCAATGCCGACCGTGATACCGAGAGAGGGGTTTGCCTTTTTCCACACTTCCGGATCAGTCCAGTCCTCGTCAGGTTCTGCACCGTAAATGACTGGATAGAAGGTTGGATCGACCTTCCTGCCGTCGAGGATGTCCTGCGCTTTCTGGTGGACTTCATAGCAGATGGTGTTTGTATCATTTCCAGCAGTGGTAATCAGGAAATACAGCGGCTGCATTCTGGCATCGCCGGAGCCCTTTGTCATTACATCAAAGAGTTTCCTGTTCGGCTGGGTGTGCAGCTCATCGAATACCACGCCGTGGATATTAAAGCCGTGCTTACTGTAGGCCTCAGCGGAGAGCACCTGATAGAAGCTGTTGGTAGGCTCATAGATGATCCGTTTCTGGGAGGTCAGTATTTTGACGCGACGATTAAGCGCCGGGCACATTCTCACCATATCCGCAGCAACATCAAAAACGATGGTGGCCTGTTGTCTATCTGCAGCGCAGCCGTAGACCTCGGCGCGTTCCTCACCGTCACCGCAGCAAAGGAGCAGGGCGACAGCAGCGGCCAGCTCTGACTTTCCCATTTTCTTAGGAATTTCGATATAGGCCGTATTGAACTGACGGTAACCGTTCGGCTTCAGGACACCGAACAGGTCGCGGATGATCCGTTCCTGCCAGTCGATGAGTTCGAAGGGCTTTCCTGCCCACGTGCCTTTGGTGTGGGTGAGCTGCTCGATGAACATCACTGCGAAGTCCGCCATCTGCTTGCTGTAGTGAGAAGTCTCTGCCATGAAGCGGGTCGGCTTATAGTTTTTCAGTTTTCGCATTGGCACGGTGGCCGCCTCCTTTCAGGGCAAAATAAAAGACCGCCATAGCGATCTGGTATCAGTACGAGAGAAAGAGCCTACTGGCTCAGTCTCCCGGAATATTCATATTCGGGTTTAATGCTTAGTTGTGATTCTCCAGCAGGATGCAAAGCGCCATCTCTGCTTCTTTGCAGGTGGGATGAATGTCCCAGCCTCTGTCGTAGTTGCAAACGATCTTGCCGTCAATCTTGATCATGAGCTTGCTGATTCTGCCGCCGTTAATGCCGTAGGTCTCGCTTGGCTCATCGTAGTGCTTTACCCAGTAGTGGCACTTGGTATATTTTTCCTTGTCCTTGGCATCCGGGATGCCGATAACTCCTTTGCTCCACATTTCCTTACGCCTCCTTTACCGTCATCTTGAAGGCCGGGATGAGGGCGTGCTCGTCGCTTCCGAAGTGGGTGTAGCGCTCCTTGACCTTTACAATTCCGTCCAGCGTGCAGCCGAGCTCCTCAAACTTTGCAATGGTCTCGATGAGGCTTGAGAAGGTGGAGCTGATGGTGAATTCCTTTACTCCGAGCTTCCGGCAATCTTCAAGGATCGCTTCGATGTCGTAATCCCAGATGACTTCGGCGAAGTTCGGCAGGTCGTTTCCGGCTTCCTTGCTGTAAAGGTAGGCCTGTCCCAGTGTCCAATGGCATCCGATCTCTTCCCAGCGCATTCCGGGCTTTGCGTTTTCTATGGCTTCGATTGTGTACTTCATGGTGGTTCCTCCTTGTGGTTGTTTTCCCTTTTGGTATGTACATATATCACTCTGAACGCCTGTAATAGCAAGCTATTTATCGAAATATATGTGACAATCCTGCAGGAAGTTTTGAGACCTAAATTGTGTAGTTTATGCCTCGCCGGTCAGAATGAAATTCACGTATTCTTTCCGGTGATCCTCAAGGTATAAAACCAGCTCGTAGTAGTCTCTCTCATAGGCCAGCCGCTGCACTCTGTTTACATCGAACATATTGGTAAGACCAGTGTCCCGGATAGCAAGGATCTGCTCCTTTACCTTTTCATCCATATCAGTCCACCACCTTCCGCACGCGGTCGATGCCGTAGATGACATTCAGGCCGGAGCCGTTGTCCCAGTTCACCATGAGGCTGCCGGTATCGTCGACTCCCGTAACGGTTCCCTTGGTGCCGATAGGCGGAGCCTGCACATCGTCCATCTGGAGAAGCTCCACGCGGGTGCCTGCCGGGTAGCGGGAGCGGAGCGCTTCAAGCTGCTCTTTCGTGATCATTCGCATGCTGCCACCTCCTTTTCCGGTGCGCCGTTCTTCCAGCTGGAGTTGCCAGAGAGATTCTTAAGGAGAATCTTGCGCTCTGCTTTATACTCGTTTCCGATGAAGCCAAGCCGCAGGAGGAAGCAGCGGAATGCGTACTTCTCGTTGTCGACTTCCTTTTCAGTGGCGCTGATACGCTTCAAATCCCGGCTCATTTTGCCAAGGGCGGCAATGAAGTGGGTGTAGGCCTTGACCTCGTCCGGTTCAGGCATCTCAGTAAACCAAGGGAAGTTGACCGCATCCTCCGTGACCTCAATGCCAAGGTCGTCAATGCCGAGTGCCTTTTTGATGAGGCTCTCCTTGGCGGTGAGGAGGTTGGTGAGATTTCCGACCGCCACCTTGTCGAGCGGGAGGCTGACAGTAAGGCCAGTGGCTTCATCATTGCTTTCGACCTCTTCGGTATCCTCCGGTGTGAAGCCATCCGCGATCAGGCTGTGGATGATGCGTTCCAGCTTGTCTGCGTCCTCGCAGGTTACGCCGCCTTCTTTGTCGACCGTGACGTCGCCGATCTCGTAAGCGCAGGTCGGCATACGCATGTAGATCGCCTTGACGCCGGTGAGGTTTTCGATGGCTGCGACTAATGCTTTTCTGTCGTTTCCGGTTACGTTGTAATTTGCTTTCATGAGTGTGTTCCTCCTTTGTGAGATTAAGTTTTCTGCTGTGCCTTTCGGCATGTATATACATCACTCTGAAAGCCTTATTTATCAAGCGATTTCCGACATTTTCTGAGGTAGAAAATTGCCGAAGAATCCGGGCAGAAATTGTGTATTATACACTTGCCGTCGGAGAGGTCTCGACTTCCTTTGCCAGAGCGGAATAGAGGAGCTTTTCGCCGTTTCTTATTACATACACATTCTCATCATCACCGGTATCCTCCACGTAACGGCGAAGGATGACAGAGGCGTATTTCGGATCGAGCTCCATCATGTAGCAGATACGGTTTAACTGCTCGCAGGCCATCAGTGTGGAACCGGAGCCGCCGAAGGTATCAATAACTACAGAATTCTCCTGAGAGGAGTTCTGGATGGGATAGCCCAGAAGGTCGAGCGGCTTGCTGGTTGGGTGATCCTTATTGCGCTTTGGCTTATCGTAGTTCCAGATGGTGGTCTGCTTGCGGTCGGAATACCACGGGTGCTTGCCGTTTTGCAAAAAGCCGTAGAGCACAGGCTCGTGCTGCCATTGATAATCGGAGCGACCGAGCACGAGGCTGTTCTTTACCCAGATACACACACCGGCGAGGTGGAAGCCTGCGTCGATGAATGCCTTTCGGAACGTGAGCCCTTCGGTATCCGCATGGAAGCAGTAAGCGGCTCCGCCTTTTTCGAGGTGGTCAGCCATGTTCTTAAAAGCTGCCAGCAGGAACTTGTAAAATTCTTCGCCCTTGAGAGAGTCGTTCTGGATCGTAAGGCCGTCCGAGGCTTTGAAAGATACGCCGTAGGGCGGATCGGTCAGGACGAGGTTTGCTTTCTTGCCGTCCATGAGCTTTTCCACATCTTCCGGCGAGGTGGCGTCGCCACACATAACACGATGCCTGCCGACTGTCCAGATGTCGCCGGGCTCCACGAAAGAAGCCTTCTCAAGGGCAGCGGTGAGGTCAAAGTCATCATCGGCGATGTCCTTTTCATTCCCGGTGCCGAGCAGCTTATCCAGCTCACCGGCATCAAAGCCGAGGAGAGATAGGTCAAAGGACTGATCCTGCAGGTCAGATAATTCGACCGACAGCATTTCCTCATCCCAGCCTGCGTTGAGCGCCAGCTGATTGTCCGCAAGGATATACGCACGCTTTTGTGCTTCCGTCAGGTTCTCGGCAAAGACGCAGGGCACGGTTTCATATCCTTCCTCGCGGGCAGCCGTAACGCGACCGTGGCCGACGAGGATGTTATAATCTGCGTCAATGACCGCAGGACTCACAAAGCCGAACTCCCTGAGAGAAGCTCGGAGCTGTGCGATCTGTTCTTTGCTATGTGTCCGGGCATTCCGGGCATAGGGCACCAGCTTATCAATAGGTACCTGTTCCAATTTCTGTGTGTTCATTTACATATTCCTCCTGCTTCGAAGCAGCTGCTCCATCACGCTGTCCTGCGGGCTGCCCTCAAAGGGCTCGGTGCAGTTTTGCTTTACAATGTCGTAAATTTCGTACCAGAGCAGGTTGGCCTGCTTCTGAAAGTTCATCAAAAGCTGTGTGAAAGGGCTCGCAATGGCAGCGCCGGTGGTCGGGTGCTTTCCGAGCATTCCGTATTTGCTGACCGCTTCGGAACACTGGATATACCGGGCAAAGGCCTCAGAATAGCTTTCGAGCAGGCGCTTGTTTACCAGCCTCTCGCAGCCACGTTCCTTGAGCCACAGCCATGTTTCTTTATAGATTTCATCTGCGCCGAGGGGCTTGCCGTCCTTCTGCAGAGCAGAGAGGTAATCGTCCGGACTTGGCATATCCATGCCTTCCAGCTCTACGCCGTCACCGATGTCGTCAACATCGAAGTCGGTCATGTCTTCTGTGAAGTCCGGCAGCTCCATACGCTTTGCAGGTGCGCCTTTCATTATTTTGTCGGCGAGGGCGTCCGGCTTGGAGCCAGCTTTGACACGCCGCCCGCCGCGATAGGTTCCGTCTTTCGCCATGTCGATCACTTCCATTTCTGTGGTGCAGGGTTTAATACCCTGTTTGAATTGCAATTTTTGCGTAAAAGACCCCGCGCCGTTTTCCGGGGAAAAGGGTCGTAGAGATTTTGACCGCCCTACCGGTCGCCGCGCTCGTGGTGAATCTTCTCGTGACACGAACGACAAAGACTCATAAGGTTGGACTCGTCATTCGATCCTCCCTCAGCAAGCGGCACGATGTGGTGGACTTCCTCAACCGCGACGTAGCGTCCTTCCTTTAAGCACTGCTCACAAAGCGGGTGCTTATGAACGTAGCGGTCACGGATTCGTTTCCATGCTCTGCCGTAGCGTTTGCCGGGAGAGTAGCCACGCTGGAACTTCTCGTAGTGCTGTTCCATGACCTTGGCGTGCTCCTCACAATAAACACCGTCCGTTAGGTGTGGGCAGCCGGGATAGCGGCACGGTCGTTGTGGTTTTCTTGGCATAAGCCGTGCCTCCTTTCAGGGCATAAAGAAAGCCCTGCAGGATGTTCCCACAAGGCTTGTGTGCTGCGCGTGCAGCTGTTTCTTTATTCTTTTCGCTGATTATATACTATCATAAAGGGCGGGTGGACATCTTAGGACAAAGCAGGACATTTCGGGCGCATTTCAAATGATAATTGGATCATCCGGAAGTGTTACATGAAGGAGCGCCTTGCCGTGCCAGCGACGAATGGTGCGGGCATCTGCACAGAGCTCCATTCCGATCTGCTCCCATGTATAGTTATGGATGTACCGGTACTTGAGTACCATGCGCTCGTCGGTATCAGGAACTGCCTCAATGACCTCCCGTATCTGTTTCTTAAGGTCTGATAGCATTTCCAGCTCACCGGCGATTTTCTTTTCCAGAGTCCACAGCTTCTCAAGCGTTCGGACAAAGGGTGCTTCCGTATTTCGGGAAGTCTGCACGCGGTCTTTATCATATTGGATAGCCGACACGCTACCCGCCATCTCACGCAGGTTTTGTGCTTCCATCGTGTCGGACTTGATTCTCTGATCAAGGCGGTAGGCCTGATGGAGATATTCTTTTACTGTCATAAGGACTTCGCCTCCTCTCGTAGTTTTTGTATGAGATACTCGCCATCCACACTCGTCAGTGCTTTGTACCAGCCGGAGCGGAAGAACCGTTCACATTCCATTGCATCCGACATGGCGGCTTGATTGCCGGGCTTCTTTTTCAGGCGCTTCAGGGAGTCCCGGTAATCCTTCACTGCCTGCAGCACGATGGCATTGGCGAGATTTTCATAAGGATCGGTCATCACACCACCTCAAGGTCAGCCTTGACCGCGTCAATCAGTGCGGTCTGCGTCATCTCTTTCTTGGATAGCGCCTTTACGATCCTTTCGTCGATGGTGCCCTTGGTAATAATGTGCTGGATCACCACAGTGCCGGATTCTTGACCTTGCCGCCAGAGACGGGCGTTGGTCTGTTGATATAATTCCAGCGACCATGTAAGACCGAACCACACAAGGGTGGAGCCTCCGGCCTGAAGGTTCAAACCGTGACCGGCAGAGGCCGGATGGATGACTGCTACAGGAATCTTTCCCGCATTCCAGTCAGCAATATCGCGGCTGGTCTTGATCTCCCGAACATTGAAGCGGTTCTTGATGCGACTAAGGTCATGCCGGAACCAGTAGGCCACAAGAAGCGATTTTTCATTGGCGGCCTCGATAATATCCTCCAAAGCGTCCAGCTTCCTATCGTGGAACTCGATGACCTCACCGGTATCGGCATATATGGCACCATTTGCGAGCTGTGAGAGTTTGCCTGTAAGCGATGCAGCATTGGCAGCAGTCACCTCACCATCAGGGAGCTGCAATATGAGCTCCTGTTTCAAATCTTCATAACGGCTGCGCTCAGAGTCAGAAAGCTGCACTTCATATTCTGTTGAAACCAGCTCCGGCATCTTCAGATGGTCGGTAGATTTCATGGAAATCGTGATATCCGAGATCCTCCGATAGATGGCGTCCTCCGCATAGGGCAGTGGCTTGTAGGAGTAGATGATCTCGCCGTTTCTCTTGTCCGGCATGAAGTAATTTGTCCGGTACTGTGTGATAAAGCGTCCGAGGCGCTCGCCCATATCCAGCACTTTAAACTCTGCCCACAGATCCATGAGACCATTTGAAGAAGGAGTGCCTGTGAGCCCGATAATGCGATGGAGCTTCGGCCTAACCTTCATCAGAGACTTAAAGCGCTTGGATTTATGATTTTTGAAGGATGACAGCTCATCGATAATCACCATATCGAAGTCAAAGGGAAAGCCGGACTCGTCAATGAGCCACTGCAGGTTCTCGCGGTTGATGATCGTGATGTCTGCTCTCTGCATGAGGGCAGTTTTACGCTCCTTCGGTGTCCCGACTGCGACCGCATAGGTCAGACCTCTTAGGTGCTCCCATTTCTGGATTTCTGCTGGCCATGTATCGCGGGCGACTCTTAAGGGAGCTACCACTAAAACGCGATGCACTTCGAAGCTGTCAAACAACAGGTCATATACTGCCGTCAGACTGATGATCGTCTTGCCAAGTCCCATATCTAAAAGGACTGCGGCCACAGGGTGCTTTTCAATATAGCGGATGGCATAGTCCTGATAATCATGTGGATTGAAGTTCATCGATCATCCCTCCAATCTGCGCCGGGTCGTCAATGACATAGACCCGGTATCCGAGTTCCTGAAGCAGCCTGTGACGTGAGAGCTGGAGCGGGCGTGGCTTTTTGCCGGGAGCCTTCAGCTCTGCGAAACCGATATGGCCGTCAGGTAATAAGATCAGACGGTCGGGCATTCCTGCGAAAGAGGGACACACCAGCTTAAGCGCAATCCCGCCGGACTTTTTCACCGCCGTCGTTAACTTGTTTTCTATCTGTTTCTCATTCATAGGTAACCTCCGTCAGGTGCGAATTTCCGGCGATGTGCAAGGTGTATCAATGGTATTTACCAAACTTTTTCTTAGAGCTATTTTTTAAGGCCTAAGAGAGTTTTTATATAAGACCTTGATACACCTTGTCATAGTCCCGGATTACTGCAGAAAATCTTCCTCTGCGCCGTTGTCCTCATGAATCTTTAAGCCCTTGAAATAGCGCTTCCGATTCAGTGTCAGCCGCTCGAATCCGGCTTTCTCCAGCGCAAAGTAAAAGTCTGCCGTGCTGCGAACATACTCATTGCAATCCAGCGAGTAGTTGCGGTATGCCTGATAGAGCGCCGAGGAGCTTTCCTTAAAGGACTCATCTACATCGCACTTCTCATCCAGAAAATGTCCGAACCAGTCGTTCTGGCTGCGATATTCATCGATGGCCTTCGTCACGCAGTCCGGTACCGGAATCTGGTAGTCCAGCGCGATGACCTTTTTAGCTCCTTCGATGATCCATGCCAGAATGCTTTCACCGGCATTTTCATACAGGTACTCACCGTAATTTTTGATGTCGGCCTTGCCTTCGATCTTGGCATTGAACGGGATCACGATAAGCCTGCGCCAGATACCGTCATCGGAGGCGGAGACGCGAGGCAGGTGGTTCGTATACAGCACCAGCGTGTGGCAGGGCTTGAAGGAAAACGGATCTTTATATTTCTTCTCTGCAAATACATCATCCGTAGAGCAGAGCTGCTTGACGGTGGAGTCGTTGAGCCTTGCGCCTTCCTGCATTTCCGCAGCGATCAGCAGGCGCTTGCCTTTGACCTCAGCCATTTCCGGCTTGATGTTCCTGCGGCAGCCGACGGTCAGGGTATCTGCGGATATATTTCCGCTGTAGAGTCCCAGCACGCGGGAGATGGCATTCCAGAAGGTGGATTTGCCGTTGCGCCCATCGCCGTATGCGATGATGAGCGCCTCCACAAAAACTTTCCCGATTGCAGCAAGGCCGCAGATCATCTGAACATAATCGATGAGCTGCTGATCCTTCTGAAAAATGAGATTCAGGTTGTCCAGCCAGAGCTGGGTTCCCTTGACGCCGGGTGAGACCGAGGTAATTTTCGTAATGAAGTCATCTGCGGAATGTTCACGGGCACCGGCACAGCCTAAGCGAAGGTCATAGGTCGCTTCCGGTGTACAGAGCAGGAAGCAGTCCGCATCCAGATCCCTTGGTGAGATTTCAAGCATCGGGTGCGTCTCTTTGAGGGTAGATGTAATGTTTTTGGAGTCGCGTCTTCGGACGGCAAAGCTCTGGTAGGCCTTGGCGGCAAGGAACTCCTGATAGGCCTCCATCTGCTCGTCGCTCATCAGCTGTTCGGCCTTGGTCTTTGATGTATTGTCGAGGATTTCCTGAGCTCCGCAGTTTTTGAGCTTCTGCAGCGCTTCACACATGAGCCGGTTCGACTCGTTCAGCTGCCTGCGGGTAAGCTCATGGGCGACAGCCTGAGCGCCGGGTTCCGTTTCCTGCCAGTAATGGTCGCTGTAGCGGATGAAGTGGGTGGCCGGTGAGTAGCGCAGCTCGTTCGCAAAATACTTAGAGAGCACTTCGGCCTGTCCGACGTCGGAGAAGTCCTCCGGCATATAGCTGTTCTCGTCGTTATAGATTTCCGGAGGAACGTATCCGTCCTCGCGGCTGATTTTTGAATAAAAGCGCTGGGCACTATGCCAGATTGTGGAGAGCTCACTGTTGTCGAGAGGCGGCACACAGGTCGCGGCCTTTTCCAGAAAGCTCTGGTAGGCTTTTTCTGTATCGCCGTATTTCTTTATGACAATACCGGCAAAGCGTGACATGGTAGCGTTACGGCTTCCTTCCGGGATCACGACGTCTTTTTCATGCCCACCGGGCAGGTCTGCATCGAACTCGTCGTCATTCAAAAATTCCGTGAGGTTCATGCGACCGGGATAGAGCTCCACATTCGGCTCCTGTGTTCCGAAGAAGAAGCGAGCAGCATCCAGAGCCTTCGTATCGAAATATGGAAATATGGAATTAACCAGCTTCTTCATATCGCTATAGAGGGCGGCATCTGTCACCCGGTCGATGGGAAAGAGCACGTGGAACTTTGGCCTTGCCGGTTTGCCGTTTTTCTCGCGCTGATTAAAGCGGCTGTAATGGATGGCGAGGCTTACTCCCGGAAATGCCTCCAACACGTCTTCCGGTGTGATCCAGTCTTTCGAATCTTCTGAATGGTCATTATCACAGTCCACGGGAAGACAGTCAGCGGAGAGGAAGTTGTCGCTGTTGCGGTAGTGATTTTTGTACTCCGCACACACATAGTCGTGACTGACTGCGGCTTTCATGCTGTCCGTATCCATGACAACGGTTTTATGCGGATAGGAGCAGTTTCCGGGATTGCCGATAAAATCGGCGCTAAACAGGGTAAACATCAGTCGTACACCTCCTCAGATTCTTCCTCCAGCACCTTCGTGATAAATTTCAGGGCGCGGATCATGGTTTCCAGTTCGCAGTCGCCGCCGAGGGTAACTTCAAAACCGTTGCAGCCGAATCTGTCTATAAAAGGCGTGACATGGATATCTGTGCTGGCTTCATCGGAAATGCGGAAATAGGTGCGTCCGCCGTGGCCGGTGTCGCCACCTTTGTAGCCGGTCGTTCCGGCTTCGACCTGCAGGATATTGGCACTTACAACATCGCGGGTGTAGGTAGTGATCTCAGTGCCATCGAAAAGCTCTCTGCGATTTTCTTTAATTTCATACATAGCGTTAGACCTCCTGACATTCTTCTGTGAAATAGCGCAAGTGATAGCCTTTCCACTTGGCGCGTTTGATTTCTGCTTCCATACCGGATGAGATGCGGCTGCCGAATACCCAGACCTCAGCACACTTGCTCATGAGAGCATTTCCGAAGAAAAGACCCAGCTCACGTTCTTCTGGATTGTCATCATCAAGGAACTGCGGAAATAGCAGGTGCGGTGCGATAGGGATATATCCCTTGTCCACGGCATAGCGGCTGTAGCGTCTGGCGTTGGCTACGTTTGTCTCCACATCTCCGGAAAACGGAGAGCAGATGTAGACGATAGGCCGGAAAGCACGAAGGGACTGCTTTTCATTTGCAGCAATCCGGGAGAGTGCTTCACCTGCGGTTGGGTCAGGATAGCCTTCGCTGTTGCGATAATCGTTGCTCACTGGGGAGTCCTCCTTTCCGGGCAGACTTAAAGGCGTCCACCTCCAATTTCCACTGGAGATGAACGCCTGATTTGAGCGGACGATTTTTAATCTTTTTTGTAGAAGGGCGTGGTGTAACCGTCTGCGCGGAGCTTCAGGCCTTTTGCCCACGGCGGAGTCCTGCCCATCTGTTCACAGAGAACGTCAAGAGACATGCGAGGGTCTGCTTCGATGACCAGTTCGTCGTGGATATGCATGACGATGGAGCAGCAGCGCAGCGTCTTCATGGCATAGCAGAGAATGTCGCGGGAGGTTGCCTGCACGATATTTTCCACGAATTTCGGCCCGTATGAATCGAGCCGTTCCCATTTTTTCGTGCTGCCGATGCCCTCATAGGTAATACACTCGCCTCCGAATTTATTCGTACCGACCTTTGGCTTTACATAGGCGAGGTTCCGTCCGGAGGGCAGCGTAATAAAGAGCATCCCGGAGCGGCAGGAGAAAGTAAGCCCGTAGCTGCTGGTTGTGTGTTTATACTTCACAGCCTCCATGACAGCGCGGTCGACATCCCACCAGAATTTTACGATGTTAGGATTTGTCTGCCGCCATGCATCCACCAGCGGAGGAAGCTCATCTTCGGAGAGTCCCATCTCTATAGCGCCCATTGCCTTTAAGGCACCGACCGAGCCGCCATAGCCGAGCGCGAGTTCCGCAATTTTGCCCTTTTGGCGCAGATGGCCGTTAATGCCATGTTTCTCAACCGGAACATGGAACATCTGACTGGCACTGGCGCAGTAGATGTCACCTCCGGTTTCAAAGACCTTTTGACGCCACGTCTCACCGGCATACCACGCGATGACTCTTGCTTCGATGGCGCTGAAGTCGGAAACATAAAACTGCGTACCATCCTTCGGGATGAATGCTGTCCGGATCAGCTGGGAGAGGGTGTCCGGGACATCCTCATATAAGAGCTTCACGGCATCAAAATCTCCGGATTTTACAAGAGCGCGTGCGTCGGCCAGATCCGGGAGATGATTCTGCGGGAGGTTTTGTAATTGTATAAGCCTGCCTGCCCAGCGTCCGGTACGATTGGCTCCGTAAAATGCGAACATGCCGCGAGCCCTGCCATCATCACAGACCGCACGCTCCATCGTCTGATATTTCTTGACGGAGGATTTGGCAAGCTGCTGTCGAAGTTCCAGAACGGTCTGAAGTTCTGGCGGAACGGTTTTGATAAGCTCTGCCACGACTTTCTTTCCAAGGCTGTCAGTTTCGAGGCCGTTGCCCTTGAGCCACTGTTTCATTTGCTGGACGGAGTTTGGATTGTCAAGAGCCGTCATATCCTTCATGGCAGCCGTCAACTCCGAGCGGGAGCGGATGTCCATTTCGATGGCTTCTTTTACCAGATCCATATCGAGCCGGACACCACGGTCGTTGATTTCCTGATCGATGTGGTATTCATCCCAGACATCATCCGACACCGGAAACTTGGCAAGACGATCTTTGATGCCGATTTCGGTCTCCACATCGCGGATGTTGTATTTTTTGAAGGCTTCCCACTTATCCGGCGCATGGAAAGGGCGGTTCCTTGTTCGACCGCCGTTTGTTTTCGTTGGAGCACAGGGCACGGAGAAGTATTTGATCAGGTCTTTTCCCTCTGTGAGCTTCTGCTTCTCAAGACCGAGGACAGCACCGACGCCTTCCAAGGAAAGCGGCAGACCCATTGTGGTCGACCACACCATAGAGCAGCGCCAGCTCTCCGGATTCAGGAATCGAGCGCAGTCAATCGAGAGAGGGTGGTTGTCATGGAAGGGGTCAAGGCTCATTCCCAGATCACGGAGATATCGGGATAGGCAGATCCGTTCAAAGTTTGCATTGAAAGCCCATTTGATGACGGAATCATCAATCAGGGCGTCTATGATTTCCTGCGGCAGGCGTTCTCCCTGCGCAAGGTCGATGACAGCCACGTCGGAGCCATCGGCGCTGTAGCCGAACAGCAGGATTTCAAAGTCCGGCGATTCGGCATATTTATAAACGCCGCACTTGGGCAGATTCACGCTGCTGTAGGTTTCAATATCGATACTGAGTGTTTGCATAGATTTCACCTCAATTCAAACAAGCGGCTTAAGATTGCTCCTAAGCCGCCTGCCGTTTATGATTTACTCCAAGGACTTCATGCGCTTCTCGTGGTATTCACGTTCGTGTTCGGCCTGTTCCTTTTCGCGCTTCATGCGTTCCTCGTGGTACTTGAGGTCACGGGCGGCAGATTCCTCCTCACGCTTCTCACGCTTGCGGTCATTGAAGAAACTCTGGATGGACGAGATCAGGAACACGATGCTGAATACCAGCCAAGTGGCGATCAGCGCAGTAATCAGGATTGTCTGTAAGGTAGTCACTGTCATAATCGCACCTCCATCAATTCAGGAAGTCTTCATCGTCATCGCTGGCGAAGTCAGACTCTGCACTTGCCTTGCCGCCGAGAGGCTCACCGTCACGGATCTTCTGCAGGTTGTTGAGCCCGCAGGCGATTCCCTTGTTGCCGGAGCTGTTGAAGGCGTAAAAGGTGATGCTGGCACGGCCATACACACCGGAGTACACCTCGGAACGGTTGAGGATCGGGTTCAGGTCTGCATCCACGATGCCGGGAGCAGAGGTGGCATTGGCATTCACGAAGTAGGCGTTCTTGTAGGCCTCGTCATCCGGACGTTCAGCGTCGCCGTCACGAAGAGGAGTTTTCAGAACAGAGAGCGCCGGTACAGACTTGCCGTTGCCCTTGAGCTTAGCTTCGCCCTCCTTGTAGGCAGCTTCGATGGCGGACTCGATCTTGGCGATGGTCTTGGTATCGGACTTCGGGATGATAAGGCTCACGCTGTACTTGGGAGTGCCGCCGTTGATGGATTTCGGCTCCCAGACATTTGCATAGCTCCAGCGGGTGTCGACACCGGTGATAACCTTCATGGGATTGCTGATTTTTACATTCTTACTCATTGTTGTTTTCCTCCATAAAATCATTTTTGGCTGTGTTCATGGCCGGGCGCTTGTCGCTATCCGGCACAAGTGTGGGTTTGCCCTGTGGCTTTTCGATATAAGCCGTCAGGAGTTCATCAAAGCGGGACTTGCCGAGGAGCTTCTGCATGGCGGTGACGCCGAGCAGCTTTTTCTCATACGGGTCGAAGCCTGCTTTCTCGACCGTTTCAATGACAGCGGCCTCATTGCTGTATCTTCGGTTGGCACGTCCTTCGACGAGCTTGAAGCCAGTCCACTCCTTACCGGAGAGAGCTTGCTGCAGGGCATATTCCTTGATGTCGGATGCCCAGCTGACCAGCTCATCCACTTTGCCGAGGATAACCTCGATCTCGGTGTCCGTGAGCAGTGGCGGGAGCTTGAAATCATGCTGCGCGAGTTTCAGGTTAGCTTCGGCTCTGGCTCGGCACTCGTTCTTGGCCTTGCAGAAGCCGCACCATTCACCACACAGGAAATTCCCATCTCCGGCGAAGGCCAATTCTGCGGTGGGCTTCAATACTTCGTCTGCCCAGCGGTAGAGCGCGTCTTTGCTGATCTCGAACGTGTTGATGTTTTGCCGTCTCGGTTGGTAGATGGTCATGGAAACCTGATCGATGTCGTAGATGCCATCGAAAAGCTCCAAAGCGCCGAGCGCGTAACACTGCATCTGCGGGTTTTCATCTGCTGAGACCGGAACGCCGAGACCGTGCTTGTAATCGATGATCCTGAGTGTGCCGTCTGCAATGATGATGCAGTCGGCTGTTCCGAAGCCCTGTTCTACCCAGCGGGAGAAGTCCACACGCTGCTCGATCAGGACGACCGGGTCGCTGCATGTTTCCTTGGCGGCTTCGACCTGCTCCAGAACGTATTCGGCATAGCCGCTGGCGCAGTCCTCCATCTCTTCGGAATACCATTTGAGGCTTTTGGTCGGGTCTTCTGCGGGAAGTCCAAGAGCAGACTTGATCTTGAATTCGCCAAGCGCATGGGCGTCGGTACCTTCCGCAGCGTAGTCGCTTCCTTTATCCTCATAGGTTTCGCAGAGCCTTGCTGATGGCGGGCAGTGCAGCCACCTATCGGATGAAGATGCGGAGAGGATCGCGTGTGCTTTAGCTGCCATTGCCGATTACCTCCGCGTCCTTCAACAGGGCTTCATAATTTGCCGGGTCTACGGCTGAGAGCTTTGCGGCACCGTACTTCTGGAGCAGGGTGCGAACCTCTGCGGTATGACCGGCACGGGACTTCTCGGCAAGGACGGCTCTTACATCCTCCAGCTTGATCTCCGGCTTCAGTTCCTCTTTCTTAGCAGCACTTTTTGATTTTTGCTGCTTAGAATCGTCTTCGCCGGAAAAATGCTGGTAGAGCCAGTCGGCTGCGGCATTAATAGAAGCAGCAGCGGTGCGGAGCTCTTCGATAGTCTGTGCCATTTCTGCCATCTTTGACATGTTCTTTTCCTCCTTCCTCGGATTGGCTTGCGGCAAGTACCCGGAGGTTTCTTGCCAGTCTGGCGGATACGTGGCTGATGGAATTCAGGAGCTTGATCTCCTCGTTCACGTTGCCGCCGGTGTCTGCATAACTGCGGTACATCATGTTCACCTCGCTTTCTGAAGGCTTTGTTCTCTGTCCTTCACCTTCCACTGGAGATGAACTTTCGATTTGAGCGGAGAATTTTATAAAAAGTTTTCCGACCACCATCCGAAAGAGAGATGATGGCCGGAAAGAATGTGGTTCGTGGTGTTTATATTACTTATCGCCGCTGATCCTACGAAGATCGGTGCGGTACTTCTTCATCTGGTCAGCAAAGGTCTTCTGCGGACGACCGAGCTCTCTTGCAATGGCACGGTCGGAGATACCCTCCGGGTGATCCTTCCAAAGCTGGATGATGGTATCGGCCTCCGGGTCGAGTTCACGCAGACGTGCAAAGAGCTGCTCCAACAGCATACGGTCGGCTATGACTTCATCCATCGGTTTGTTGCTGTCAGGGATATAATCGCCGAGTGTGCCGTTGCCGTCCGGGAGAGGTTGATCCAAAGATGTGGTGTCACCTGCCGCGTGGTATTCACAGCCGATGCAATCGCCGTCGCACTTCCATATAAAGCGGTACGGACACATGCACCTGCCGTGATCCTGCTCCTTGTGGCGAATACGGTCAGCTTCCTTATAGAAGGAGTCGTGCTGTGTCTTGGTGACTGGCACCTTCTCGCCGGTGCTGCGAACGTAGATGAAATAGGTCTTTTCTTCTGTTGTCATAAGATTTCCTCCTGTGATTTGCTTTTTAGTGAGCAATCACAGTGGGGAAATTCATGGCCTGTTCATTGGAAATACATCTGGATATCTTGAATTTCACATGTATTTCCGATATAATAAGAATTGGTGGGAATAAATCGGAAACACCACGAACCACTGTACCCGTATATCCAGCCTCTTCCCGGACGCCATATTGCCCTTGTGACTACTCACAAGAGCTATCCAATCGTTCGGTAGGTCGGCTACTATAGTTCGTAAGGTTCTTAGGGTTCGACTTTGAAAATTGGAGAGAAAATCAATGACAAAAGGTGACAATCCACGGTTATGTGGCGGCACCTTCTTTGTGCTTGTGTTGCAGGCGCTAAAACAACGCGTTAAGGCAAGACAGCACTATAAAGGCGAGAGGGATGGCCTCTCTGATCCGGAAGTTCTGATCGGGCTGATTAAGGTAATCAATCCCGACTATCAAGAACCGAAGGAAGGTGCGCTGAAAGGAAAAACAAACGACTTCAAATCCTGCAAGACCTCGACCGGTCAGTATTTGCCATTTGGCGAGACACTGGAGATCGAGGCGTTTGATGAGCGCATCCGGAATGAGTATCAGGATGCACTGGGTGCGATGACGGAGTTCGTTGCGCTGTTCCTTGAAATCGGAACAAAGGTAAAGAAAGACGAAAGACTCGTGAAGGCGCTGATCGACCTGATTGAGCAGGACGACAGCATCAAGCCGGATGAGGGATTTTATATTGAAGAAACCGGTCAGAAAATAAAAAAGACCGCACTTGGCGGACTCGACGATGTCTGTCTCCCTGCATTCCTGCTGGGTGTATGGCACTATGTGGTTGTTTATAGAAAGGACAACAGCGTAGGCCGTGATACCTATGACATGTGGTGCCCGGAAAATGGCAGAGCGCCAAGAACATATTCTGGTGGCATGGGTAAGAGTATCACAAAGACAATAAATGTTCGTATGCCGGGAACAGCTCTATCCGAGGATGATGAGATATTCGACTTCGGAGACGAGGATGCAGAACAGCCATCAGATAAAGCAGAGGCAGATTATGATTTCGACTTTGGAGATGAGGATGCAAAAACTGGCACGCCTCCTCCCATTCAGCAGATCATAAATAATCCGCTGTTTATTTCGCAGACCGGAGACAACAGTAATGTCATCACGAATTACGGAACGATGAATTTGACACTGGGTAAGCACGGAGATGGCTCTAATGAGTAATGAAATAAGAGTAATATCCGCTGCGAATCTTCCGGCAAACGGGAAGCCGCAATATTCCCAGAGTGGAAACGATGCTGTGATGATCCCGAACTACGGCACCATCAATATGCAGATTACGCAGCAGACTGCGTCAATGCCGTATTTCGGAGGAAATATCTATCTCCCGCCAAAGGTGGATCGGGAGTATTACAACATTTTCGTGCTTGCTGGTGAGGAATTCGACAGGCCATACATTAAGATTCCGCGTGACCGAGCCTTGAATCAATGCATGACACAGGAAACTATAGATAAGTTTGCTCCGATGACTGAGGAGAATCGCGATCAAATTAAAACCATGCCATCGCTATTTATGGCTGAGAACAATCAGTATGGCAAAGCAGATGAGAGCCAGAATGTGATCTACGGGTTTGTGCCCGATATAAAGGTCTACGACAATTACGTGAAAGTCTACTATTGCGGATACAAACTCGATGTTCCGCAGTGGAGACTGAACGAGTTGTTAGAGGAGCTTCAACTTGTAGGCAATGATAAATTCAACGAACTGAACCGGACTCACTGGTCAATCAAGCGCTGCGACCTGATTCAGGAGCTGCTTGAAGGCGGAGTCCAAATTCCCGTATTTACCATTGGGGACTCACATTGATGGAGGAGAGTACATGAGCAACGAAAACGAGAATATTACATCTGAAACAATACAAGAAGCAACACCAGAAAAATGGGTAAACCTTGAGGATATAGCTGAACACCTCAGCGTTAGTACGGATACCGTCAGGAATTGGATAAAAGACGGAAAACTGCCATTCTACAGAGCTGGGAAACGTTATAAGTTCAAAATATCCGAAGTGGATGAATGGTTACGTGGTGGAAAAATCACGGATTAAATGTCGCACGCAAAAATGTGGCAGAAGGGAGAATGCCTATGCAGGACAAGATGAAGTCCCTCATAACAAATATAAAATTGGACGCTGCCACTTTTCACGGTGAGACGGTAGACCCTACATATATCAATTTCTTTTTTGGAAAGAACGGTGCGGGTAAGAGCACAGTTGCTTATGCCTTTGAGCACCCGGAGTGCCTTGAATGGCAGAATGGTGTAAATCCTGCCGACTACACGATTCTTATTTATAATCAAGAGTTTATTGACCGTAATCTGGCTAACTATGGTGACCTCAAGGGTGTGTTCACGCTCAGCGAAGAAAATGCCGAAACAAGGAAACAGATCGACGATAAGACCGAGGAAAGAAAAGGTGTCATTGCTGACGGTAAACAGGCTGCTGAGGATCGTGATAAGAAGAGCAGTGAGCTCAAGCCGTTACGCGATACGTTTGAAACCACTTGTTGGGATGAAACTGAGGATATCAGAAAGAGCTTCGATCAGACGCAGGGTGGTAAGAAAAAGAAGCTCCAGTTTGCAGACGAGGTTTTATCCGGGAAGCATTCAGCTGTCGAACACAAAAAGGAAGATATCCAGAAACTATACGATATCGCCTATGATCCAAAGGCACGGAGGTACCCATTGTTCAAAATCTCTGGCGAGTTGGAAGGTGAATATGATCTTTCCGGTGCAAGCTATCTTGGCGAAGAAGTGACGAGCAGGAGTGAGACACAGTTTGCTCAGTTCATGAAAGCGCTCAATGCGACCGAATGGGTGAAGCAAGGTCATGCTGATTATGTGGTCGGTCACGAAGAAGGTAAATGCCCGTTCTGTCAGAGAAAGTTACCGGATACCTTCGAGGAAGACATCGCAGAGGCTTTCGATGAAGGTTACCAGAAGGCGCTTGATGCACTTGAAACCTTCGAGGCAGAGTACAAAAGGAAAATGGAGGCTTTACTTGAGCTACTAAAGAATAACCTAAACGACGTTTTCCCGAAGGCAAAGACTGCAGAATATGAGAAGCTGGTGGCACAGCTTGAGACAGTCATTACAGAGAATGAGCAGCTGATAGCAAAGAAACGGACTACACCGGGTGAGGCCGTGGCGCTCAAAGATACAGATACCATTCTCTCTGATATTGATACAGTCGTAGCGGGTATCAATGAACTGATTCAGGAGAATAACGACATCGTAGCTACCAAGCCGGACAAGCAGCTTGAATGCTTCAATATGGTATGGGAGAAAATCGCATTTATCCTGAAGGATAAAGTGGCGGCCTATACAAAGAGCAAGAGCGATATTGAGGCTGAGGCTAAGAGACTGGACGGAGAGGTCAAAAAGCTGCAGGAGAAATATAAAGCTCTGTCGGCTGAAATTAATAAACTCAATGCCAGCGTGATCAACACGGCGACTACGGTGGAAAGCATCAATGCCCATCTGAAGGATTCTGGATTTGAAGGATTCCGGCTCCGCGAAAAGGAAGGCGTCAAAGGTACTTACGAGGTCATCAGGGAGGATGGCAAGGTTGCGGAAAAGCTCAGCGAGGGTGAGCGTAACTTCATTGCTTTCCTGTACTTCTACCACTTGGTGCGCGGCAGCCAGACCGAGACGGACTCCGGCAAGGATAAGATCGTGGTCATAGATGATCCAGTTTCCAGTATGGACTCCAGTGCGCTCTTTATCGTCAGTGCACTGGTGCGTGAAATGTTGGGCGTATGCAGCAATAACGTCCGACTGGAAGACTACGAATATAAAGGGAAGTATATTCAGCAGATATTTATCCTGACGCACAATGCCTTCTTCCACAGAGAGATCACATACAATCAGGTTAGCCATTACCGGTACGTGTCGTTCTTTAAGGTAAACAAGAAGAACAACATCTCGACTGTGGAGAAATGTGTAATCGAGGCCACAAAAGTCTCTGAGAAGGATAGGAACTTCAATCCGGTTCAGAATTCTTATGCGGCACTCTGGCGAGAATATGAAAAGCTGGATGCACCGATTCCGCTCATGAACGTGATCCGGAGAATCCTTGAATACTACTTTTTACAATTGTGTGGCTTTGAAAGCACTGTTCTTAGCACTACAGTGCTTGAAGCGATAAAGAAGCAGATCATGGATGAAGCTGCCGGTGGCGTTCCAGATTATACAAAATACCATCTGGCACAAGCTATGCTGTCTTACATCAATAGGTCGGATGCTTTCAACGATGGACTCCACTTTGTAGATGAGAGCATCGATTGTGACCAGTACAGAAGCGTTTTTTATTCCATCTTTGAGGTGATGAATCAGGGACAGCACTTTAAGCACATGATGGAGGAATTGGAATAAGTCCTGATTATTGTACCGATGGCTTGGTAGAATAATGAAAAAAAGAAAAGTGAGGTAAACACAATGGCTGAAAAGAACACTGCCAATATTGGTTTTGAGAAACAAATCTGGGATGCGGCCTGCGTGCTGTGGGGACATATCCCGGCATCTGAATATAGAAATGTGATCATTGGGCTTATCTTCCTGAAGTATATCTCTACGGCTTTTGATAAGAAGTATCAGCAGCTTGTTGCTGAGGGAGATGGGTTCGAGGATGATCCGGATGCATATCTGGAGGACAACGTATTCTTCGTGCCGGAGGATGCTCGTTGGGATAAGATCGCGGCAGCAGCGCATAAGCCGGAAATCGGAACGGTTATTGATGATGCTATGCGTGCAATCGAAGCCGATAACAAGAAACTCAAGAACGTGCTTCCAAAGAATTATGCCAGTCCAGATCTGGACAAGAGAGTTCTCGGAGATGTCGTTGACCTCTTTACCAACATGGATATGGGAGAGACCGAAGGTAACCGAGATGTCCTCGGCAGAACTTATGAATACTGCATCGCTCAGTTTGCCGAAAAGGAAGGCAAAGGCGGTGGTGAATTCTATACGCCGTCAAGCATCGTAAACACACTGGTTTCAATCCTGAAGCCATATTCAAATTGCCGTGTATATGATTGCTGCTGCGGCAGTGGCGGTATGTTTGTACAGAGTGCGAAGTTTATTCAGGCGCATTCCGGCAATCGTGGCTCGATTTCAATTTATGGTCAAGAGGCCAATCCGGACACTTGGAAGATGGCCATCATGAATCTTACGATTCGTGGCCTTGATGCAGACCTTGGTGCTTACCATGCCGATACATTTACGAATGACCTTCATCCGACATTGAAGGCAGACTTCATTCTGGCCAATCCTCCCTTCAACTATAATCCGTGGGGACAGGATAAGCTGATGGACGATGTTCGCTGGAAATACGGAATCCCGCCTGCAAGTAATGCCAACTTTGCATGGATTCAACATATGATCCATCATCTTGCGCCAAATGGCAAGATCGGACTTGTTCTTGCAAATGGAGCACTCTCTTCCCAGAGTGGCGGCGAGGGTGAGATCAGAAAGAAGATCATCGAGGATGACCTTATCGAAGGCATCATCGCTATGCCGCCGCAGCTCTTCTATAGTGTAACAATCCCTGCGACGCTCTGGTTCATTTCAAAGGGCAAGAAACAGAAAGGCAAGACAGTCTTTATTGATGCCCGCAAGATGGGACATATGGTAGACCGTAAGCATCGTGATTTTACGGAGGAAGATATCCAAAAACTTGCGAATACATTCGAAGCCTTCCAGAATGGCACACTTGAGGATGAAAAAGGCTTCTGCTCTGTAGCGACGATACAGGATATCGCAAAGCAGGACTATGTTTTGACTCCGGGACGCTATGTTGGTATCGAGGAGCAGGAAGATGATGGTGAGCCTTTCGAGGAGAAAATGACCAGACTGACATCAGAGCTTTCTGACATGTTTGAACGCTCTCATGAACTTGAGGACGAGATTCGTAGAAAGCTGGGGGCGATTGGATATGAAATATAAACTCTCCGAAATAATGGATATCATTGGTGGAGGAACTCCGAAGACAAGTAAGCCGGAATATTGGAATGGTGACATTCCATGGCTTTCTGTAAAAGACTTTAACAATGATTATCGCTACGTCTATGAAACAGAGAAGACCATTACACAACTGGGACTTGACAATAGTTCGACGAAATTGCTAAAGCGAAATGATTCAATAATTTCAGCGCGTGGTACTGTCGGAGAAATGGCGATGATTCCATATCCCATGGCTTTTAATCAGTCATGTTATGGACTTCGCGCAAAAGAAGGTCTTGTTGATGAGGAATATCTATATTACTTGATTAAGCACAACGTGGTGGTTTTGAAAAAGAATACTCATGGATCGGTGTTTGATACTATCACGCGAGACACATTTGATGGTATTGAAGTGGAATTGCCATCACTGGTGGAACAGAAGGTAGTGGCTTCAATACTCCGAGACTTAGATGACAAAATTGAGGTGAACAATGAGATAAACAAGAATTTAGCAGCTTAAAAATCCAGATCGGATACGTCAAGCTCTCCGGACATTAAGCGTGGTAACATGCTATCTCGTACAGTAGCAAGCCTATCGTTTTCAGCCCGTAAATTACGGATTTCTGCAAAGAACGGCTGGATACTCTCATCAAATGCTTTTAGTTCTGCTTCTGACGGAATAACGATAGGAACCTTATTCAGATTGGCTTGACTGATCTTCGGTTGAACGGCTCCGGTAACAATGGACTGCACATTTGTTAAACTGAATAAAAGGTATAGCAGTTCGACTGTGAATCCGTTCTTACCAGTGATTATGTGGGCATGGTTATTAACCCAGAATTTACCCTCAACATACTGAAGGATTGGGAAACCTTGCCCGTCAACAACAGTACCATCCTCTCCGAGGAGCAGATAGATTCCATCGAAAAGGTACCTGTCCACATAGTCCATTACAGAGGTTGCGCCGTAGTATGGATAAATTTTATCCAACTCTGCGCGTTCACGACTTGAAAGTGGGATTCGCTTCGAATCGTGAAGCTCGATGATTTCGGACACAGTGCCGAGATGCCAATCTGAAGGCATAGAACCACCAAATGGCATTAGGTCTATAAAGCGATCTTTGTACAGTGCCCGTACTTGCTCAAATAAATTCTTGTTTAACATACAACCATAACTCTTGCGAGTGGCAAGAGTTAAAAAGAGGGATTGCCACTCCGTAGTCTTTCTCTACGATAGAAAAGGAGAACAGACTATGAAACAGAAAGTAATCAACGAGGTTATGCAGGGCATGCTCGGCTGCCTCAACAATGTGCAGTTGGAAAGACTGCAAGAAGTGCTGGAACACGCATTGTTCCATAAGCAAGTAAGCGAGACGGAGGGAGAAGTAAATGCGACGCTAACAAATGAACAGCTTTTGGATAATTTTCTCGCGGCAAAGCGAATCGAGGGATGTTCTGAAAAGTCGTTGACTTATTATCGGACTACGATAGAAACGATGACAGCAAAGGTTAAAAAGAATGTCCGAGAGATGGAAACGGATGACCTGCGTACATACCTGACAGAATATCAGCGGGAGAAAAACTCCAGCAAGGTCACGGTGGACAATATCAGAAGAATCCTGTCGAGCTTCTTCTCTTGGCTGGAGGATGAGGATTATATCCTAAAGAGCCCGGCACGCCGTATCCATAAGGTGAAGGCAGCTTTGACCATCAAGGAGACATATACCGATGAGGCCTTAGAGAAAATGCGCGACAATTGCGAGGAGCCAAGAGATCTGGCGCTGATAGATATGCTTGCCTCAACAGGAATGCGTGTCGGAGAGCTGGTTTTGCTTAACAGGGATGACATCAACTTCGAGGAGCGGGAATGTGTCGTGTTCGGTAAAGGCAGCAAAGAACGGATGGTGTACTTTGACGCACGGGCTAAGATTCATTTGCAGAACTACCTGCACGAACGTACTGATGATAATCCGGCACTGTTCGTATCGCTCCGGGCTCCGCATGAGAGACTGAAGATTGGTGGCATTGAGCGTAGGCTTCGGGAACTTGGAAAAAGGCTGGATATAGAGAAAGTGCATCCGCATAAGTTTCGTCGCACACTTGCTACGATGGCAATTGACAAAGGGATGCCGATTGAGCAACTGCAGCAGCTGCTTGGCCATAAGCGGATTGATACGACACTGCAATATGCGATGGTAAAACAAAGCAATGTAAAATTGGCACACAGAAAATATATAGGTTAGGATGGTGAAAATATGGCTGAATGGGTAATGAAAAAGCTGAAAGACATAGCGGATTTCAATCCAAGGGAATCCCTTGCAAAAGGCGTAGTTGCCAAGAAGGTCGCTATGGACAAGTTACAGCCTTTTTGCCGGGATATACCGGGATATGAGCTGGAGCCATTCTCCGGCGGCACAAAATTTCGTAATGGAGATACGATCATGGCCAGAATCACTCCGTGTTTGGAAAACGGAAAAACTGCAAAGGTCGCAGTTCTTGATGATGGAGAGGTTGGCTTTGGCTCTACAGAGTATATTGTGTTTCGCGCTAAAGATGGTATAGATGAGGATTTTATCTACTATCTGGTTTGCAGCCCACTTGTTCGCGAGCCAGCGATAAAGTCGATGGTTGGATCATCCGGAAGACAGAGAGTTCAGACGGACGTAGTCCAGAATCTGGAGATAATGGTTCCGGATTATGAGGAGCAGAAACGGATATCCGCTATTTTGAAATCACTGGATGATAAGATTGCAGCAAATACGGAGGTAAACAAGAATTTACAGGAGCAAGCTCAATCGCTATACAAAAAACTGATTGCTGATGATCAAGCGTCTACTCTGGTCTCCCTCGCTGATCTAATGGACTATGCGGGTGGTAGCCAGCCTCCTGCCTCCGAGTTTATATTTGAAGAACGCGAAGGGTATGTGCGTTTTGTCCAAATACGCGACTATGACAACGATAGTCACATAACTTATATTCCCGTATCTTCTCGGAATAAGCTGTGCGAAGAACATGATATTATGATTGCTCGGTACGGCGCGTCACTTGGAAGGATCTGTGCAGGCATCAACGGCGCTTATAATGTTGCACTTGCCAAGGTATTCCCCAAGCAACCTCATTACAGAGAATTTCTCCGCTGTTATTTATCTTCTCGAATTTTTTATGAAGGAATAAATAACAGAGGTGGCCGGAGTGCTCAAGCCGGATTCAATCAAAGCGATATAAACTCATTTTTGCTTGCAGTACCTTCAGATGAAGAATTACATCGATTTGAAAGCATTGCATCAGCTTTATTTGAACAGCGCTTAAACCTACAGCATGAAAACCAAGAGCTTTCTGAGCTTCGAGATACTCTTTTGCCTAAATTGATTTCTGGAGAAATCGATACCTCTGCCATCGACCTTTAAGCTGCTAAATTCTTGTTTGAAACGGAGCGAAGATGAATGAAAAACACCTCTAAGAAGAGGATAATGTAAGAAATAAACGAAGGAGTGAGACTCATGTCAGGATTTTATACCGAAGCGGACTATGAGAATTCGATAATCGAATTATTCCAGAACATGGGATACAGGTATGTCTACGCGCCGGATTTGGAGCGTGACTTCCGTAGCCCTCTATATGAAGAAGAGTTGGTATCAGCGTTGCACAGGCTGAATCCGAAATTGCCGGAGGATGCTATTACGGACGCGCTGTTCAAGTTGAAGAATTTTGAAAATGCTGAACTTGTCCAGAAAAATGAACTTTTTATGGATTATCTTCAGCATGGGATCGAAGTCCGGTATTTCGTTAAGGGCGAGGAGCGCTCCGGCCTCGTCTATATTGTCGACTATAAAAATCCTGAGAATAACTCCTTTGTCGTAGCAAACCAGTGGACTTTCATTGAAAATAGCAACAAGCGTCCAGATGTACTTCTGTTCCTGAATGGTCTGCCGGTCGTGCTTATTGAGCTGAAGTCGCCATCTCGTGAGGAAACAGATGCTTCCGAGGGCTATCTGCAGATCAGAAACTATATGCAGGAAATCCCGTCAATGTTTATTTATAACTGCATCTGCGTCATCAGCGATCATCTGACCAGCAAGGCCGGAACCATCACTTCCGGTGAGGATCGCTTCATGGAATGGAAAACAAAAGACGGCAGCTATGAAAATACGCAATACGCTCAGTTTGATACGTTCTTTGAGGGAATGTTTGAAAAAGAGCGCCTGCTGGACATCATCAAAAACTTCATCTGCTTCTCCAATGAGGGATTGAAGAAGTTTAAGATTCTGGCTGGCTATCACCAGTATTTTGCAGTTCGAAAGGCTATCGAATCAACAAAGAACGCGACAGTAACTGATGGTAAAGGTGGCGTATTCTGGCATACACAGGGCAGCGGAAAATCTCTGTCTATGGTCTTTTATGCACACCTTCTGCAGGAAGCGCTGGATAGCCCAACTATCGTAGTAATTACCGACCGTAACGATCTTGATGATCAGCTTTACGGTCAGTTTGCTAAGTGCAAAGATTTTCTGCGTCAGGAACCGGTGCATGCTACCTGCAGGAAATTGACAGAGACTTCCGGTAAGAATGATATAGGATTGAAGGACTGGCTGGACGGTAGGCAGGCAAACGGCATCATTTTTACGACGATGCAGAAGTTTGAAGAATCATCAGAGCCGCTTTCAGAGCGCCGCAACATCATCGTTATGGCTGATGAGGCGCATCGTAGCCAGTATGGATTGAAGGAAAGAGTTGATGCCAAGACCGGCGAGATAAAGGTCGGAACGGCACGTATCATACGTGACAGCCTTCCAAACGCTACATATATTGGATTTACCGGAACACCTATAGCTGCAAAAGATAGAAATACCCGTGAAGTTTTCGGTGACTATATCGATATTTATGACATGACACAGGCCGTAGAGGACGGCGCTACAAGACCGGTCTATTACGAAAGCCGTGTTATTAAGCTGAAATTCGATGAGGCTACGCTTCATCTGATCGATCAGGAATATGACATTATGGCAAATAATGCTGATCCTGAAGTGGTTGAAAAGAGCAAGAAAGAGCTTGGTCAGATGGAGGCTGTTCTCGGAAATGACGCTACCATAGATTCACTGGTTAATGATATTCTTGATCACTATGAAAATTACCGAGCCGATCTCCTGACAGGAAAAGCTATGGTTGTCGCGTATTCCCGTGCAATCGCTATGAAGATTTATAACCGTATTCTTGAACTGCGCCCAAGCTGGAATGAAAAGGTTAAGGTTGTAATGACCGAGAGCAATAAAGATCCAGAAGAGTGGCGTGCTGTTATTGGAAATAAGCGCCGCAGGGATGAGCTCGCCAAGGAATTCAAAGACAATAATAGCGAAATGAAGATCGCCATAGTTGTTGATATGTGGCTGACCGGATTTGACGTTCCTTCTCTTGCAACGATGTATGTCTATAAGCCGATGCAGGGCTATAACCTGATGCAGGCCATTGCCCGCGTCAATCGTGTCTTTCAGGATAAAGAAGGCGGCTTGATCGTTGACTATGTTGGCATTGCGTCAGCATTGAAGCAGGCCATGAATGACTACACAGCACGCGATAAAAAGAACTATGGTGATACCGATATCGCCAAAGTTGCGTATCCGAAGTTTCTTGAGAAGCTTTCCATTTGCCGTGATCTATTCCACGGATATGACTATTCCAAGTTTACGAACGGCACCGATCTTGAACGCTCGAGGGCTATCACCGGTGCGGTTAACTTCATTGTAGGCGCTGACAAGGAAAGAGAACGCGAAGACTTCATCAAAGAGGCACTGTTGTTGCGTCAGGCTTTGTCTCTATGCTCATCGCTGGTAGAGCGTGACCTACGTGTCGAGGCGGCATTCTTTGAATCTGTCCGCGTGCTTGTTATGCGCTTAATGAATCAGGGCGAGGGTAAGAAGATATCTCTGCCGGAAATGAACGCTCGTATCAATGAGCTTCTGAAATCAAGCATCAAGAGCGATGGTGTTATCAATTTGTTCTCTGATGTTAAAGAAGAATTCTCCCTGTTTGATCCTAAATTCCTTGAGGAAATCTCAAAGATGAAGGAGAAAAACCTTGCTGTTGAACTTTTGAAAAAGCTGATCGCTGAGCAGATACAGATCTACAGACGAGCAAATGTGGTCAAATCCGAAAAGTTCAGTGAAATAATTCAGGGCGTCATGAACCGGTATCTGAACGGAATGCTTACCAATGAGGAAGTCATCGAAGAACTCCTGAAAATGGCACAGCAAATCCGAGAGGCTCACGATGCAGGAGATGAGCTTGGTCTCTCTGAAGATGAGCTGGCGTTCTATGATGCTCTTACCAAGCCGCAGGCGATTAAGGACTTCTATGAAAATGATGAGTTGATTGCTATAACAAAAGAGCTTACAGAGGCACTCCGAAAGAATCGATCCATCGATTGGCAAAAGCGAGATTCAGCGCGTGCCAAGATGCGCATGATGATTAAGAGACTTCTTAAGAAACATAAATATCCGCCGGAGGGCATGGATGATGCGGTTGCTACAGTAATGCTTCAGTGTGAGCTATGGACAGACAATAATGATATGGAGCATCGGGTAGTTAACTATACTGAGGCTTTCAGTAAAAAAGCACAGGATTTACAGATGGTAGCGGAAGAACCTGCGCCATACGGAACAAAGAAGGAGGACTAACCTAATGGACGCGACAAAAGGTAATATCTACGCCATCTTAAATGGAAATAAGCAGTTTCTCATTCCTGTATATCAGAGATACTACAGTTGGGAGACGGAACAATGCAGTCGCCTTTGGAATGATATCGTTGACATGCAGAAAAAGGATAAGGTCGGTCACTTTGTTGGCTCTATAGTAAATATTGCGGAGCAGGCAATGCCGACTGGTGTTCAGAAATATATGATAATTGACGGGCAGCAGCGTTTAACCACGTTGAGCTTGCTGCTGATTGCCCTCCGCGACTATGCGGAAGATCATCCGGAGGATGGCACCATTAATGCTCGTCGCATCGATAATATGCTTCTGAAGAACGAATATGAGGATGGTGACGAGAGGTACAAACTGCTTCTTACAGAAACTGACCGCGACCTGCTGATTAGTCTCGTTGAGAAGAAGCCGATCAGTGATCCCGGTCTGTCACGCATCCTGTCAAACTATAACTTTTTTGCCGGTAAAATAGCCGATATGGAATTGCAGCCGAAAGATGTCTACGAGGCTATAGGTAAACTACAGATTGTCAATATTACACTTGACCGAAATGTGGATGATGCACAGGCAATTTTTGAGAGCTTGAACTCCACAGGTAAAGAGCTGTCTGAGTCTGACTTAATCCGAAACTATGTGCTTATGGGGCTTGAACCTTCAGAACAGCGATATGTATATGAGCACATGTGGAGACCGATGGAGTTGCTCTTTGATTATGAGAAGCAGGACTCTGTCATGGATAGATTTTTCCGTGATTACCTGACGATGAAGACTACGCGTATCCCGAAGATCGACCGGGTTTATGAGGGATTCAAAGCCTATCACTTGAATTGTGAATTCAGCACGATTCGGGAACTTTGCGCCGACCTGCTGACCTATGCTACATACTATACAAACATGGTATTCCGCAGGAGTGACAAGCCTGTCTTAAAATCTTTGTACTCAGATATTGGCGATCTTCGCATGGAAGTAGCATTCCCGTTCTTGCTCAAAGTGCATAACGATTGCACAGAGGGCGTTATCACGGAAGATGATCTTATTGAGATTATCAAGATGTGCATCAGTTATGTATTTCGTAGAAGCATCTGCGACATTCCGACGAATTCGCTTAATAAGACTTTTGCGACGCTGCGTAATGAAATCAAGACCGATGATTATATGAATTCTATTAAGGCCTTCTTCGTACTGCGCGATGACTATAAAGAGTTCCCGGATGATGAGAAATTCGAGAAGGCATTTGTGTCCCGTGACATTTACAATATGCGTTCCAGAAACTTCATTCTCAGCCACCTTGAAAACTTCGGGAACAAAGCTCCAATCATTATCGAGAATTATACGATTGAACACATTATGCCACAGAACAGCAATCCACGTGACGAGTGGAAGACTATGCTTGGCGCAAATTGGAAAGAGGTTCAGAAGACCTATCTGCATACAATAGGAAACCTGACACTAACAGCTTATAACTCGGAAATGAGCGATAATCCATTTATGGTAAAAATGGATATGGAGGGTGGATTCAAAGAAAGCGCTCTGCGTCTTAATGCCTATCTGGTAAAGCTGACAGAGTGGAATGAACAGCACATAAAAGAACGTGCAAAGTTGCTGGCTGAAAAGGCAGAACAGATCTGGACTTATCCTGAGATTACTGCTGCTGAACTTGCACCATATCAGGTAGAGGAAAAGCCTGCCCAGAAATACACGATTGACTCTTACGATATCAATGCATTTACACGGACGCTTTTTGATATGCTTGACAGACGAATTTGTAATCTGTCACCGGATGTGAAGCGTGAGTTTAAGAAGCTGTATATCGCCTATAAGTTGGATACCAATTTCGTTGATATCGTTGTTCAGAAACAGCGCCTTCGAATTTCTTTGAATATGAAGTTTTCGGAGATTCACGATCCAAAGGGACTGTGCAAGGACATCACCGGTCTTGGCAGATGGGGCAATGGCGATGTTGAGGTGTTCTTTGAACATACGTCAGAGATTGACGATGTGATGGAACTGATCGAGCAGTCATATAAAAAGCAGGCAGATGAATAAACTATCGGTTTGGGAGATGAGAATATGTCGGACATAGATTTTAGCAAAATAAAGCTAACTCAGCCAAGTTTTGATTACACAAATGATATGATTAGTAGTATTCAAAGAAGTCAAGAAGAATCATTAAGAGCTGTTCAGAAAGCCAGAGAAGCGAAGGAAGCAGAAGAACTCAGGCGGCACAATGAGCTTGTTGCTGCTTTAAAAGAAGCTGGGGAAAAGGGTGCTACTATTGTTATCGGAGACAATGCAAATGGAATTCAGATTCAGCAGAATTCAGCTGGAGCCCAGCAAAAAATGGACAACAAACAGACCTTTAATTATGAAAAAGCGTCAGAGGTGTTAAAGGAAATAAGTACATACTTTGAATTTCCTCAGTTTCAACAGACATTTGGAGACAATACAGAAAATGTAAAAAGTATTATCCAGAACACACTTGATGCCTTGGATAAAAAAGAAGATGAAGGCCTAATAAAAAAATCACTAAAGGTGTTAAAGGATTTGGCGATAGGCGCTGGCGGTTCTCTTATAGGTTCTGGAATATTAGCATTGCTCGGAACTATCCCGTTATAAATGTTGAGGCGATGGGATTTCAGACTTGTTCCGTCAGAGCGAAGTCTTGAAGCGGTCGGCAAATCTGTGTGTTTGCATATTATAAGTAGGAGCAAGGTCTTTGACCTGTTTCCGAGAACGTACAAGGGTAAAAAACGGTGTGTTTACGGCAAAAAACACGCTTTGATAAATTCCCGCGAACGAACGCGAATTTGGCTACATACTTGACATCAATCTGGAGCAATCAAGCCATGTGGAGACTGTGATTCAGATGACGTATTGTGGTGATAATAGGAAATAAGACGGTTATACCACAAGATGTTGTGGTTTTTGAGCGAAAATCGAGCGAAAAATGGGGCAAAAAACAGGCGTTTTTGCCCCTTGTTTTTTGCCCTTTTCACAGATGACATCGGGTTTTGGACAGATGGAAAAAGAAAAATCAGAGGACAAGCAGATGAGAAGCCTGCCGATCCTCTTTTTTATATATGCCCGTTTTTACGAGCAGAACAGAAGAATGATCGGTAACATTCGTTTCCTACACAACGAATTCTACCGGTCTTTTTTTGTGTTCATATTCAAAGAATTGTAACGAAAAAAGGAGTCAATATGAAAACAATCACAACCGAAGAACTTAAGAATATGAATCATCAAGAGGGACTGATCCTTCAGGGGTGTGGCGGTGACCTTCAGGAGTGGATAGATGGAATCAATGGAATTCTTCGAGAACAGGGAATTCTTTTAGATGGAAAGCCGCTGGATGATGTTGCAGTCTTTCAGCATGAAGGACTTACCAATTTGCTGTTTGCCTTTGGGGAACACAAACTGGATATCGGTAAACTTGCCATTTGGAGAATCCAAACCCGTGAGCA
>SAMEA3387512__coassemble_1095_pt1 | contig 26098 bp, 26 predicted proteins | sample SAMEA3387512__metabat2_high_PE_036 | metagenome-assembled genome bin SAMEA3387512 (sample SAMEA3387512) | Felis catus | biome: Faeces | place: United Kingdom | collected 2012
TTGTTGGGTCAATGAAAGTACCGTTGAGACGGTTGTCTTGCTGGGTAGGAAAAAAGAGCGATGGAGTTAAAACCTGAAAATAAAAAATAACCACAGTGTTTACCGGGAAAGAGAAGTTGCTTCAGGAGGCATTGCGGCATTTTAAGATGGCTTTATAGCGCGGACTGATATTTCCACACACGGGGAAAAGTAGAAGTTTTATGTATTTAGGGCTAGCCGTTGCGTCAACGACTTGGTATAATTAACAGAATAGCATATTCTTGAGAGAAACATACGATAAAAGAGAAATGTGTATTAGAGTATGTTAAAAAATATTTGGAGGTAGAAAAAATGGATAAGAAATATGAAGCGTTGTTTACACCATTTCATATCGGAACATGTGAAATCAAAAACAGAGTGATCATTCCGGCTATGGAGGGAACGAATATTGTGGACAATATGGCAGGTCCCAAATTCAACGAAAAAAGTCATGATTATTATATTGAGAGAGCTAAAAATGACGTTGGCCTTTTTATCCCGGGTATGATTCCGGTTTATTCTATGATGATGGGAAAATGGTTGCATAAAAGTCCAAAGGTATTTGAACAGGCGCGTCCGATCGTAGAGGAAATTCATGCAAATGGCTCAAAGATTTTTTTCAGCTCGGAGCTGGTTTTGCAGGACGAAATTATACGTTGGCATCGCAAATGCTAAAGATTGCGGGAAATAAAGTTTTAAAAACATTGACCCAACCAATATTTCATCTGAATGATATGATGGTTTCGCCAGATGACGGGGAACAAATGGTGTGGGCTCCACAGTACAAAACGAGACAATTGACAGTAAAAGAAATTCAAAAATATATAGAAGGATATGCAAAATCAGCAAAGCTTTGTAAAGAAATTGGAGTAGACGGAGTAGAGGTACATGCAGTTCATGAAGGGTATCTGATGGATCAGTTTACGACAAAATATACAAATCACAGAACAGACGAGTATGGAGGTTCTTTTGAAAACAGATATCGATTTGCAGTGGAAGTTGTGCGCGCGATTAAGAAAGAGTGTGGAGAAGACTATCCGGTTATGTTACGGTATTCTGTTACAAGTAAGGTAATTGGATTTAAAACAGGAGCTGTTCCGGGAGAAGACTTTACAGAACTCGGGCGCGATATGAAAGAAAGTGAAAAAGCAGCAAAATATTTGCAGGATGCAGGATATGACGCTTTAAACACAGATAATGGAACGTATGATTCCTGGTATTGGGCACATCCACCGGTATATATGCCGCTTAACTGTAATCTCGCAGAAGCTGAGCATATTAAACAATTTGTGGATATTCCGGTTATCTGTGCAGGGCGGATGCAGGCGGAAACAGCAGCGAAATCAATTGCAGAGGGCAAACTGGATGCAGTAGCAATTGGTCGGCAATTTATCTGTGATGGCGAATATTTGACAAAATTAAAAGAAGGCAGAGAGGAAGATATACGACCATGCATTTCTTGTCATAATGCCTGTCTTCCAGTTGCATATTATAAAAACTCCGGAGCGGCAATGGATATGAACGATTCCAAGACACAGGGACATTGCGCGTTGAATCCGGTTTCATTTGAAGAAAAAAAATATGCGATAAAAGAGGCAGCGGTAAAGAAGAAAATCGCAGTAATTGGCGGTGGAATTGGAGGAATGGAAGTTGCAAGGCTTTGCTCTATGATGGGACATACGGTTGATCTGTATGAGAAAACAGGGCGACTTGGCGGCGTATTTATAGCGGCAGCAGCGCCAGATTTTAAGGAGAAAGATAAAGAATTAATCGAATGGTACAGAACGCAGGTTAAGAAATTACCGATTACATTACATATGAATACAGAAGTCAAATCTTTAAGTGAAATACAGGCAGATGAAATTGTAATTGCAACCGGAGCAACTCCGCGTAAACTTCCAATCACGAGATTTGAAAAGGGAATAGAAGCCATTGATTATCTGCTTGGAAATAAAGACGTGGGGAATAAAGTAGCGGTAATTGGAGGTGGATTGACTGGCTGTGAAATTGCATATGATCTTGCGAAGAAGGGAAAAGAACCGTTTATCGTAGAAATGGCAGACGATCTGATTAAGGCGCTTGGAATCTGTGCGGCAAATTCAGGGTGTCTACGAGACTTACTCCGTTATTATAAAGTACCGGTTTACCTGGAAAGCACTTTAAAGGAGATTCAGGATAATAAAGTTGTGATTCAGACGCCGGGCGGTGAGAAAACGCTGGATTGTGATTCAGTTGTTCTGTCAGTTGGATATGTTTCCGGAACATCGCTTGCAAAAGAGTCTTCAGAACATGTACATATTTTGGGAGATGCAGCAAAGGTTGGAAATCTGAAATCTGTAATATGGGGAGCTTATGACCTGGCATTTTCATTATTGGTAAAGGAGTAAGGTGTATTCCTGATAAATGCAGCGCAGAGAAAGACAGGCGGTTGCACAGAGGGAAAAGCTTAAAAAAATGCTGATAGCGTATTTTACAGGCTAAGAAACTATAGAAAAGGAGACGACGATGAAACTGATCATTGACGACGCACATATTAACTTAATTAAGGAAATTTATGAATTTTATCCAGTGGAGGGAGTCACGACAAATCCTTCTATTTTAGCGAAAAGCGGAAGAAGCCCCTATGAGGTTTTAAGAGAAATCCGGGAGTTTATAGGAGAGGAAGGGGAGCTTCATGTACAGGCGGTTTCAAGAGATGCGGAGGGCATGATACAGGAGGCGCACCGCATTACAGAGGAGCTTGGAAAGAATACCTTTGTAAAAATCCCATCTGTGAGGGAGGGATTCAAGGCGATGAAAGAGCTGCATAAAGAAGGAATTTCTGTTACGGCTACTGCTGTATATACGCCTATGCAGGCATTTCTGGCGGCACAATGCGGAGCTGCCTATGCTGCGCCGTATATTAACCGGATCGACAATATGGGATTTAACGGAATCCAGGTGACAAAGCAGATTCAGGATATTTTTGAAAATAATAACCTGAAAACGCAGGTTCTTGCTGCCAGCTTCAAAAATTCCCAGCAGGTTCTGGAACTTTGCGAATATGGCATCGGAGCTGCCACGATTGCGCCGGACGTAATCGAAGGTCTTGTAAAGAATCAGGCAATCACTGCGGCTGTGGAAGATTTCATCAAAGATTTTGAGGGGCTTACCGGTGCAGGGAAAAATATGACAAACTGTTAAGGTGTCAAAATATACATTGCAACAATAAGGATATTAGAAACAGTAAAATTTTTTATATATAAACAAAAAGAGTACAGATTCCGGAGCTGAGAATTTGTACTCTTTATTTTGCCCTGTAAATAATAAAATTACTTCTTGTCAAACCTACATTATATGTGGTATCTTATCAAGGTATGTCAATAATTTAACGAACAGACATGGCAAAATCCCCGTGATTTTGCTGTGGGAAAATAATGGAGGAAAACAGACATGCTGAAAAAAATAAAACATGCTTTCCCCGGAGGCGTACATCCCACAGATGGGTATGATAAGGCACTGACCATGAATCTGCCTGTTCGTGTTTACTGGCCGGAGACAGTGACGATTTTATCCGAGCAGTCTTTTGGCGGAAAATGCAGCTTTCTTGTAAAACCTGGCGACCAGGTGAAAGAAGGGCAGGAGATAGGACGTCCGGAGGCGTTTATGGCAGCTCCTCTTCACGCGAGCGTAAGCGGAAGGGTAATGGACATTCGGGAAGTACAGAACCAGGGAAGAAATCTTTTATCCTGTATCATTAAAAGAGAAGGACCGGAGAGGGAAGAAACTCATTCTCACCAGAAAGGTCTTGAGAGCCTTGAAAAATATACAAGGGAAGAACTGATCGCCATGATTCGTGACGGCGGTCTGACCGGAATGGGAGGCGCAGGTTTCCCCACTCATAAAAAATATGAGACAGACAAAAAAATCGACGCGCTTCTGATCAATGCGGCAGAGTGCGAGCCGTTTCTTACATGCGATTACCGCCTCATGCTGGAACAGGGCTTTGCTGTCATCAATGGAGTCCGTGTACTTTTAAAGGCGTCCGGAGCAGATAAGGCGTATATCTGTATGGAGGATAATAAGCCGGAAGCAGCGAAGCTTCTTCAGAAGATTCTGGAGGAAGGAAAACAGCAGATGAAGGGTGAAAACCCTGTGGAGCTTAAAATCCTTCCGACACAGTATCCTCAGGGAGGAGAGAGACAGCTTATTCAGGCAGTTCTGAATAAAGAAGTGCCGATGGGCGGGCTTCCTGCAGACGCGGGAGTGATCGTTTCCAATGTGGGAACTGCAAAGGCAGCGGCAGATATGGCATTTGCCGGTATTCCTCTGACAAGAAGGATTGTGACAGTGACAGGCTCTGTAAAAAATCCGGGAAATTATCTTGTTCCCATTGGAACTTCAGCAAGAGAGCTTTTAAATCTTGCAGGGGGCGTGACTGTGGAAAAGAACCGGATCATCGCGGGCGGTCCTATGACAGGTCCCTGTGTGGCGTCCGACTGGAAGGGAGAAGAGGAGCTTTTTTATGTGACAAAAAATACTTCCGGCATTCTCGTTCTTCCGGACAGAGAGTACGAAGAATCTCCGTGTATCCGCTGCGCAGGCTGCGAGAGCGTATGCCCGGCAGGTCTTGTTCCCTATCAGATCGAATTTGCTTACATGGACGAGGATTACGATTTGTGCGAGGAGCTTTATGCGAGCGAGTGTATAGCCTGCGGCTGCTGTTCTTACATCTGCCCGGCAAAAAGAGAGCTTTCCGTTCGCACCAGAATGGCGAGAGATATAGTGAAACAGCGTATGCGTGAAAGGGCGGTGAAAAAATCATGAGTAACGTAAGAGTGATCAATGGACCACACCTTCGTACAGAGCGGACCACAAGACAGGTTATGATGTATGTGACATTGTCTCTGATCCCGGCGCTTTTCGGAGCAGTGTACTTTTTTGGAATCCGCGCCCTTTACCTTGCGGGACTTTCTGTCACAATCTGTGTGATCACAGAGTATCTCTGGCAGAAGCTTACAAAAAAACAGGTGACGGCAGGGGATTTCAGCGCTGTAGTAACTGGACTTCTGATCGTTTATAATATGCCGGTCACTGTGCCTGTATGGGCGCTTGCCGCAGCTGACGTATTTGCAATTATATTTGTAAAGCAGATGTTTGGCGGAATTGGAAATAACTTTGTAAACCCGGCTCTTATGGGAAGGCTTCTCATTATGATCGTATGGCCGCAGGCAGTCATGCAGTATGTAGTGCCGAATACCATAAATCCGGACGCCGTATCAGGAGCGACTGTGCTTGGCACAGTAAAAGGCGGCGCAGAAGCAGGATACAGCTATTTACAGATGTTCTTGGGAGAAACACCGGGAGCTATGGGAGAGACGAGCAAGCTTCTTCTCCTCGTTGGTTTCGGCTTCCTCTGTTATAAAGGAATTGTAAACGCGGAAGCAGCCGTTACTTATATTTCTACAGTTGTGCTTCTTACCTTTGTATTCGGTCCTTCCGGACTGTTTACAGGAGACATTCTTCTGAATCTTTTCGGAGGCGGTCTCATTATGGGTGGCTGCTATATGCTGACAGATTATGCCTTTGCTTCCAGAAAGGGAAAACTTCTCTATGCAGCGACAGCAGGCGTGATTACGGCGGCAATCCGAATTTTCAGCAATTATCCGGAGGGAATCTGCTTCGGTATTTTAACAGCAAACTGTATGGCAGGTCTTCTGTCCATGATTTATAAGAAACATGTATATGGTGTAAAAAGAAAAGACGCATAATAAGGAGAGCAGAAATGAAGAATAAAAATGTAAGAGGAATTCTTGCACTGGCTGTTGTCACTGCCCTTTCTTTCGGGGTGATTGCAGGCTCCAGAGCACTGGCAGTTGATACAGGAAGCGCTTCTCAGGAAGACAGCGGAGAAGTAAAAGAAGAGTTCGACGTAAGCGGTGCAGAGAATATTGAAAAAGCGGCTGCAACAGAGAACGGATATGTGGTTACTGTAAAAGAAAAAGGATACGGCGGCGATATTTTAATGGACGTTTCCTTTGAGACAGACGGAGAAACAATCTCATATGTTTCTGTTACAGAACACAGTGAGACAGAAGGTCTTGGCGCGAGAATCGCAGAAGAAGAATTTTCCGGGCAGTTTGTGGGAATGAAAGCGCCTGTATATCTTCCGGGAATGAGCGGCGGAGAAGAGGCGGCTCCTGCAGAGAAAAAGGCAACGGAAGGCGCAGCAGAATTAGAAGGTGCGGTATTACAGGACGGCACATATGAAGCAAAAGGCGAGGCTGATGACAGCGGCTTTGCAGACCAGGTTACCATGACAGTAAAAGACGGAAAAATCACAGAAGTAAACTGGGATTCCATCGGAGAGGACGGAAGCAAGAAGAGCGTGCTGTCTGAAAGCGGCGAATATGTAATGACAGAGGACGGTCCGACATGGGCAGAGCAGGCGAAAGCGCTGACAGAAGCTCTTGTGGAAAATCAGAATCTTACCTTCCTTACAATGGACGAGCAGGGAAAAACAGACGCGGTATCCGGAGTAAGCATTTCCGTAGGCGGTTTTGCAGCACTTGCGGAGCAGTGCCTCAATGAAGCAGCCGGTGTGGAGACTGAGGAAACAGCAGAAGAACCGGCAGCAGAGGAAAACAAAGAGAGCGCGGAAGCGGGAACAGGCGAGGTGCAGGCAGTATCCGGCGCAACCATTTCTTCTACTGCAGCAGTAACAGGCATTAACGAGGCATATGAATTTTTACAGACAGTAAAATAAAGAAAGCGGAGGATTTGGTATGAAATTAAAATATCCGGCAGAAGCCTTCGCCCTTGGAATTATTTTGTTTTCCGCCGGGATGAAGGAAGCCTTTAGCGCCGGGATTCTGATTATTCTGGCAGTTGTATTTGGAGAATTCCTGAAAAATCTTTTAAAGCCGGTTGTTCCGGACTGGAGTTTAAAAGCGTGTGTGCTGATTGGAACAGGTTCCGTCAGCGCAAGTACGTTTCTCCTCGGATTTTCCGCTCTTGGAATTTCTGTAGATACAAAGACATGGCTGATTACGTTTGTGATCGGACTTCTGGCTGCCCGCCATGTGCTGAAAGAAGACCTGGATGGGGAGTATGGAGATTTATTCTGGGAATGCGCCATTATCTGGGGATTCTGGATTTTACTGGCAGCAGTGAGAGAATTTTGCGCAGGAGGAAGTATTTTCGGATACACGCTTCTGGAAGCAGAATTTCAGTCAAAGAAATTCCTTGATATGACATTTGGATTTATCTGTGCAGGACTTTCCCTTGCATTCACAAACGGCGTTCTGAAAAAAAGAAGCACAGGAACAAACGGGCTTTTCCCGGTTGTTCCGGCAGTTCTCTTTTCACAGCCATTTGTGATGGCAAGTTTTGGAGAGACATTAGGATTTATCTGGGCAGTATTTGTACCTGTTGTTCTCTTTATTTCCGTAAAAAAGACGCTGCGGTTTGCGAGGACAGGAAGAGCCTACAGAGGACTTCCGGTGGAAATGCTGGCAATGGGATTCATTTATATGATTCTCAGTATTTATTAAGAACAGAGAAGTTCCTTGAACTTTGAATATTATATTTAAAGAGGGTATCGCTGAGCGATACCCTCTTTTTCTTCGGGGAGTTATTGCACGTCTGCGGGAAAACCGCTGCTGTAGAGAAATTTTCCTTCTTTTGTGATAAAAACTGCCTCTGTATTTTCAAGGCTTTCCACAAGTTCCATTCCTTTTTCTGCTCCGAGAGCAAAACAGGAGGTGCTTAATGCGTCTCCGTCAACAGATTTATCGGAAAGAATTGTCACAGAGACAAGCCCGTTTTCATAAGGCATACCTGTTTTTGGATTTAAAATATGGTGGTATAAAACACCGTCTTTTTTGAAATATCGCTCATAAATTCCGGAAGAGACAACCGATTTATCGGAAACTTCTATGGTGACGGCAGTTTCTCCTCTGTCTGAAAATGGTTTCTGAATGCCAATTTTAAAGGGAGTTCCGTCTGGCTGGCTGCCAATACAGAGAACATTTCCGCCAAGGTTGATGATTCCGCTTGTTACCCCTTCCGATACAAGAAATTCTTTTATTTTATCGGCAATATAGCCCTTTGCAATGGCTCCCAGATCAAGTCCCATTCCTTCTTTTTCAAAGTGAATGCCATTTCCTTCCAGAGTTATATTTTTATAATCCACAAGAGGAAGGGCGTCTTCCAGTGCTGCTGCTTCAGGAATGACTTTTTCTTCTGATGTGAAATCCCAGAGAGAGGATACAGGGGCAAGAGAAAGGTCGAATGCGCCATTGGAAAGCTCTGAGTAATGAAGCCCTTTTTCCACAAGTTCCGCTGTTTCCGGAGATACCTCAAAAAATCTGTTTTTTTTCGGAAGTGTTCCGTGATTCAGCTTATAAATTTCACTGTCAGAAAGCGTTCGGCTGAAAAGCTCTTCGTACTTATCGCAGAGCGCCATTGCCTTGTCGAGTAATTCCGGTTTTACCTCATCGTAAACTGTAATTTTGATCATGGTATTTAATTTAAAGCCTGTGACAGATACAGGTTCCTGACGTTCATTTTGCTGCTTCTGATAAAAAAAGAAAAACGAAGAGAAGAGAAGAATGAGAGCCATACAGGCAGCGGTAATTTTATATTTTCTGTTCATAAAGTCTCCTTTTGTTTTTATCGTGCATTTTAAGCACAGCCTATTGTATAGTGACAGACGCTCTGTTGTCAAGACAGGCAGATAAAAATAAATTTTTATATTGACATATGATAATAACTGTATTATAGTAATAATTAGCATATGCCAATAAAAGGAGAAGAGACATGCCAAGACCAAGTAAACCGAGAAAAGTAAAAGGACTTCCGAAAAATACCGGCTTTTGCCCGAAGGGACAGCCGGAGTGCAGTCACCCCATTATTTTAAATGTGGAGGAATATGAAACGATCCGCCTGATTGATTATGTGGGGCTGACGCAGGAAGAATGCGCCCTCTCTATGGGAGTGGGACGCGCCACTGTGCAGAGTCTGTATGTGGAAGCGCGGAAAAAGCTTGCCAGGTTTGTGGTAGAGGCGTCAGGACTTCTTATTGAGGGCGGAAATTATGAAATCTGCTCAGGAGAAACTATTGGCACAAATATAAAAAAAGAAAAAGGAGATTTGATTATGAAGATTGCAGTTACTTACGAAAATGGACAGGTATTTCAGCATTTTGGACACACAGAGCAGTTTAAAATTTATGAAGCAGAAGATGGAAAAGTTGTAAAAGAGGAAGTTGTTGACACAAATGGAAGCGGTCACGGCGCTCTCGCAGGTTTCTTAAAAGAAAAAGGAGTAGATACTTTAATCTGCGGAGGAATCGGCGGCGGTGCAAGAAATGCTCTTGCAGAAGCAGGAATCCGTCTTTTCCCGGGAGCAGCAGGAGATGCGGACGCACAGGTAGCTTCCTTCCTTTCCGGAAACTTAAATTATAACCCGGATACCATGTGCAACCACCATCACCATGAAGAAGGACATACATGCGGAGATCACGGCTGCGGAGAAGGACATCACTGTGGAAATCACTAAGGATTGTACTCTTTGCCCGAGAGAATGTCATGTAAATCGTGAGAATAAAAAGCGGGGATACTGCGGCATGGACAGCAGAATATATGCTGCCCGTGCCGCTCTTCATATGTGGGAAGAACCCTGCATTTCCGGAGAAAAAGGCTCGGGAGCCGTATTTTTTTCCGGCTGTGGCCTTCGCTGCATTTTCTGCCAGAACCGGGAGATTGCCATAGGAAAAGACGGAAAAGAAATTTCGGTGGAAAAGCTGGGAGAAATTTTTCTTAACCTGGAAAAGCAGGGTGCAGCCAATATTAATCTCGTAACAGGGGCGCACTATGTTCCGCAGATCAGAGAAGCCCTGCGCATCGCAAAAGAGAAGGGATTATCTGTTCCTGTTGTATATAATTCAAGCGGATATGAGAAGGTGGAGACATTAAAACTTCTGGAAGGATATGTGGATGTGTATCTTCCTGATTTTAAATATATGGAAGCTTCTCTTGCAGAGGTGTTTTCAAATGCGCCTGATTATCCGGAGCGGGCAAAGGAAGCAATAGAAGAGATGGTGTGCCAGACAGGAAACTGTGTGTTTAATGAAGAAGGATATATAGAAAAAGGTACGATCGTAAGACATCTGATTCTTCCGGGACATACTGTAAATTCTAAAAAAGTGTTGGATTATCTTCATAATACATATGGAAATAAAATTTTTATCAGCATCATGAATCAGTATACGCCTGTGTATGAGCAGAAAGTATACAAGGAACTGAACCGGAAAGTGACGGAAAGGGAATATAAAAAAGTCTTGGATCATGCTCTGGAAATTGGTGTGGAAAACGGATTTTGGCAGACGGGAGATACCGCAAAGGAAAGTTTTATTCCTTCCTTTAATTATGAAGGGCTTGATTAAAAAAATGCCGTAAAAGGAAGGAGGCCGGTACTTTCGTACCGGCGCGTATGAAAAAGAAAAATATTTAATTAAGAAAGACTTATTGCTTTCTACAAGTATTAATATAACCGAAAAATGTGAAAAAAGTGTGATGTACATTTGAAAAAAATGTGAAGGCAGTAAATTTTATGAGAATTTTTTCCACGTATTCTTTGTAAAGAGAAGGAGAAGAGGGAAAATCTCAAGTCTTCCTGCAAGCATATCAAAAATCAGCACACATTTTGCAAGGGGTGAAAACAGGGAAAAATTCCCCGTGGGACCAACAAGTTCAAGGCCGGGACCGATATTATTTAAGGTTGCGGCAACGGCTGTAAAGTTGGTTGTAAGGTCGTACTCATCAAGCCCCAGAATCAGAACCGAACCGGCAAAGATTAAAATATAAACAGCCATAAAAATATTTGTGGAGCGGACAACCTCATGCGGAATGGGTTTCCGGTCCATTTTTATTTTTTTGATGGCATTCGGGTGCAGGTAAAGGTGGAGTTCTTTGGCTACTGTTTTAAACAGGATAACAAGACGGGATACTTTAATTCCACCGCCTGTACTTCCGGCGCAGGCTCCTACAAACATAAGGAGAACAAGGATCGTTTTGGAAAAAACAGGCCACTGGTTAAAGTCAGTTGTGGCATATCCTGTAGTTGTAATAATCGAGCCAACCTGAAACGCAGACTGTTGAAGAGCTACCCATATATTATCAAACATATGCGCTGTGTTTATAGCAATGGCAAGTATGGAGGCACCGATAATACCGAGGTAATAGCGAAGCTCCTCCACCTTAAATGCCTGAACAAATTTCTTTGTGAGAAGAAGAAAATACACATTGAAATTTACGCCAAACAAAATCATAAATATGGTAACAACTACCTGAATATAGGTGCTGTAACCTCCGACGCTGTCGTTTCGGATGCAAAATCCTCCTGTTCCGGCTGTGCCGAAAGAGATACATAAGGTATCAAAAAGCGGCATTTTTCCAATAAGAAGCAAAACAATCTGAAGTACAGTAAGACCAAAATAAATGGTGTAAAGAATTTTTGCAGTGGACTGTACTTTTGGGACGAGCTTTCCAACAGAAGGACCCGGGCTTTCCGCTTTCATAAGATTCATATGGTATCCGCCTGCAAGAGGGAGAAGCGCCAGGATAAATACAAGTACCCCCATACCGCCAATCCAGTGAGTAAAGCTTCTTCATATCAGGATACAGTGTGGAAGTACCTCCACGTCTGTAAAAATACTGGCTCCCGTTGTGGTGAAGCCGGATACTGTCTCGAACAGCGCGTCTACAGGGCTTGAAAGGCTTCCGGAAAGGAGAAACGGAACAGATCCCATAATACTTAAAACAATCCAGCTAAGAGCGACAGCGACAAACCCTTCTTTTGTGTAAAAGGCTCTTTTTCTGGGTTTTTTTAACGTGAGGGGGATTCCAATGGCAACGCATACAGCCATAGTAATGAGAAAGGCAAAGCCTGATTTTTCCCCGTAAATCACGGCTGTCATACAGGGAAGCAGCATAAAAGCAGCCTCCAGATTTAAAATCCAGCCAATAATATAAAAGATAATGGAATAATTCATAATCGCTCCCTTACCTTTCCAGAATATCGCTGATGTCACGAAGCCCTTTGTTTGTAGTGACGATCATAACCGTATCTCCCGGCTGGATCGTATCGTTTCCCCGCGGGATCCGTATAGAGCCATGACGGTGTCTTCCTCCTGTAACTGTTCTGCAAGGGTGCAGCCGACTTTTCCGCATCCAACGATAATTATCTGCATAATTTCCTCCAAATATAATTGATTGCTTTATAATCACAGCTATTATAACACCGGGGTATGGAATTTGAAATAGAAAAATTAATGGAATCTTTATATTATTAAGTTATAATTTGTAAAATCTTAATTTTAAAATAAAGAAATTATTATTTGAAACTTTTTCATCGATCTGTTTATCTAATAGATGAGAAGAAAAATAAGAGGAAGGAGGCGGTACTTTGCCTGATTTAATACAAAAAGCAATAAATGGGGACACGGAAGCATTTCTTGAGCTGATGGATAAACATTCTCTTGCCATGTACAAAGTGGCGATCGGGATTCTGAAAAATGACGATTACGCGGCAGACGCCATACAGGATACGATTCTTACCTGTTTTGAAAAGCTCCATACCTTACAGAAACCGGAATATTTTAGAACCTGGCTGATTCGTATTTTAATCAATGAATGCAGGCAGATTCTGGCACATTACAGAAAGATAGAATTTTCCGGAACAGAGAGGGAGATTCCACAGCAGGATATGTCGCTTGCAGAGTTTGAGTTTAAAGAAATGCTGGAAATGACAGATGAAAAATACAGAGAAGTTCTGATTCTTTATTATATGGAGGGATTTAAAATCTCAGAGATTGCTGCTCTTCTCGGCATAAATGAGAATACAGTAAAAACGCGTCTTACAAGAGCAAGGGAGCAGATCAGGGTATTTTATTCAGAATCTATATCAAAGAAAGGAGGACAGGCGTATGGAGAGAAAGGAATGGACAGAAGAGACAACGGACAAAAAAATAGAAGAGACATTAAACAGGGAATTTCCTCTTCCGGCACAGGTGGAACGGGCAAAGAGAGCGGCATTTGAGGAAATCAGAAACCGTGTGAAAGCAGCAGAAGAAAAGGAATGCGGCAGAAGAGGAAAAACAGAGGAAAAACGTAGAAGGAGAAAAATGCAGCTTACCTGGACTCTTTCAACAGCGGCGGCTATTACCTTGTTTCTTGCCGTATGCGTGGCAAATCCGGCAGTAGTCAGAAGCATTCCCATTCTGGGAAATCTTTTTGAGGAGCTTGGAAGTTCACAGGCATATCAGGGCGATTATGAAGAGTACGCAGAGCCTTTAAAAGAGCCGGAAGAAGCAGAAACTACAGAGAAACAGGAGCAGAAGAAAAAAGAAGAGGGCTTATATACAAAAACATCAGATGGCGTGACGGTCACTCTGTCGGAAGTATACTGCAATGAGGCAGCTCTTTACCTGTCGCTTTTGATCGAATCAGAAGAAGAGTTTCCTCCTGTGCGGGAGCAGGACGGAAAGCCGGTTATCGATATTTTAAGATCGGATATTTCTTTCAGCTACAGGGAAGATTTTCAGTTACAGGGTAATTATCTGGACGGGAGATTTTTAAATAATAAAACGTATGCAGGCATATTAAGGCTGAATCTGGAGGATACAAAATGGAACGGGGAAGAGACAGACGCTTCCATTCAGATTCCGGAAAACTTTACCATGAACCTGAATATCCATGAGATCACAGGTCATCTTCCCGAGAATTTTAAAGGGGAAATACCGGAAAAAGCAGCCTGCTGTGAGCGAGACTGGAAATTCAGAGGGGAATGGGATTTTGCAGTGGAGGTTACAAAAGATAACACAAAGACAGTGACGAAGGAGCTTTCTCTTACAGATGAAAACGGAGCAGGAGTGCTGTCCGTGACAAAGACGCCATTTGAGCTTTCTCTCGACATAAACGACCCGGAAGCAAGATATGCAGCAGTGGTTCTTGACGCAGAGGGAAATCCTCTTTCTCCAGGCGGTTTTGCAGGAACAGAGGGAGAGTATGCCATCGGGGAACATGATGTTTCTACGATATACGTGTATGTGTGCGACGCTTTGGAGTATATGGACGAATTGAAGGGATATTACTGGTCGGACACATATGAGGAACAGAAAAAGACGAAAACTTTTAGAGAACTTCTTGATGAGAGAGCAATTTATCATCAGGAAGTGCTATTTGAGTAATCAATCAATATCTGTATGAAAAAAAATAATATGGGACTGGAATTTGTCAGCACTTTTCTTTATTCTGGAATAGATTTTGATTCAGGTATTCTTTTGGATTTTTTCCAGTTCGTTCCCGGAAAGCTCTGGCAAATCGGCTGGAATTGCTGAAACCAGTAAGCTGTGAAATCTGAGAAACAGAATATCGTCCGCTTAAAAGAAGGGGAATACTCTGACTTATCCGGTAATCTGTAAGATATTGATGAATGGTTTTTTGTGTCATTTTTTTAAACAGACGGCAGCATGTTTCTCTTGTAAGATGTATCTGAAGAGATATATCACGCAGAGAAAGAGGCTCTTCATAGTGAGCATGGATATAATCCAAAATAAGCTGAAGACGCGAAAAATCTTCCTCATTGGAAGGCGTCCAGTCTTTAAGTTTTTCCTGATTTTCTGTAATAATATTAAAAAAGGCATCACAAATCAGACTTTTTATTTTTAACTGAAATCCATATGGCTTTTCAGAAAAATACTTGTCTGTTTTCAGAAAAAACTCTATGATTTTCCAATCTTTTTCACATGAAGAATCCAGAAGAATAAAGGGGAGTTTCAGGTTGCTGAGAAAAGAACGAAAATAGTTTTTTTCAATATCGCTTCCCCATGAATCATAAAGAAATACAGGCTGTATCAGAATGGTAAGAAGCTGTACGTCTTCACCTTTAAAGGGGGCGGTACTGTGAGGAACATTGGAATTTATCAGGAGCGCCTTTCCCGGCATAAGAGTAATTGTTTCCTGATGAATCTGGTAGCGGACGGTTCCTTTTTGGGCAATAACAAATTCAATGGTAGGGTGCCAGTGACATTGAATACAATGGTCATGAAAAAAACGGAGATTGTCATGATGGACTGTCATGGGAAAGGTATCTGTTCCGTGATTACATATTTCTTTTTGTTGCTGGTCCACTTTTATTGTACGCAGTTTCATTGGGTTTCCTTTCTGGATTAAGTTTGATTTCTTTTATTATAATTATGGATCAGTATATTTTCAAGAAGGAGAAAAGGGAAAATGAAAAGTTTTTCAAAAGAAATGGATTTAACAGAAGGAAGCCCTTTTTGGTCGCTGTGGAGATTCGCACTTCCTGTCATAGGCGGTAATCTTTTTCAGCTTTTTTACACTCTGGCAGATTCTGTGATTGTGGGAAAAACGCTGGGAGCACAGGCACTGGCAGCAGTAGGTTCAACAAGTATCATTGTTTATTTTGTACTCTGTTTTATACAGGGATTTACAAACGGTTTTGGCATATGCCTTGGCCAGAGATGTGGTGCAAAAGATGAAAAAGGAATGAAAAAAAGTATTGCGGTTTCGCTGGTATTGAGCCTTATTTTCACAGTTGTTGTAACGGTATTATGCTGTGGATTGTCTCACCCTGTTTTAAGGATAATGCAAACGCCGGAGGATATTTATAATGATGCTTATGCTTATATGTTTGTAGTTCTTCTGGGAACCGGAGCAACTGTTTTTTATAATATGATTTCTAATATTTTAAGAGCGTTGGGAGACAGCAGAACACCGCTTTATTTTCTAGTTTTTTCTTCTATGTTAAATGTGATTCTTGACATTATATTTATCGTGCCTTTTCATATGGGAGTGGCTGGAGCTGCATGGGCAACGGTTCTTTCGCAGCTTATTTCCTCTATATGCTGTCTTATATCCGGGCTGAAAGCATTTCCGGTCCTTCATTTAAGAAAAGATGATTTTTGGGGAATAAAAGAAACTGCAAAAGCACATGTAAAACTGGGATTTACTATGGGATTTCAGATGTCGGTAATGTGTATTGGACAGCTTTCTATGCAGGCTTCAGTTAATGGACTTGGGTCTGCAGCTGTGGCAGGATATACAGCAGCCACAAAAGCAGATCAGTTTTCTGTTCTTGTAAATAATGCGATGATGACTGCTATATCTAATTATGTGGCGCAGAATTACGGAGCTGGAAAAAGCGATAGAATTCGCAGAGGAGTTCGTGCCTGTCTCGTTCAGACAGAGACATTAAATGCAGTAATGTGTGTGTGTATTCTTCTTTTGCGAAAGCAGATCGTAGAACTTTTTATGACAAATCCATCGGCTGAAATTATTGCATATTCAGATGGATATTTAAATATAGTAGCTCCATGTTATTTTCTTTTGGGACTGCTTGCCGTGTATAGGACTTCCATACAGAGTATGCAAAACAGCATTGCTCCTTTTGCTGCCTGTATGATTGAGCTTGCGATGAGAATAGGAAGTACAACAATATTGACAAATTTTATTGGATACTATGGCGTTAGCTTCGCAAGCCCCCTTGCCTGGGCTGGTGCATGTGCGCTTTTAATACCTGTTTATTATAAAATGATGAAGAATACACCCTCGCCATAAAGCGAGGGTGGCGTTCTTTAATGGCAGTTTTTCTGCTCCTTGGAGTGGGGAATCGGCATATCAAAGCTTGGGTTAAAGGCATAGAAGTTCTTTGCATCAAGCTCTTCCTGAATGGAGCGGAGAGCTTCACCGAATCTCTGGAAATGCACAACTTCACGCGCCCGGAGGAACTTGATCGGGTCTGCGATTTCCGGCATATCCCGGACAACGCGCAGAATGTTGTCATACGTGCTTCTGGCTTTCTGTTCCGCAGCAAGGTTTTCGTGAAGGTCGGTGATAGGGTCGCCCTTACTCTGGAACTCGCAGGCATTAAAAGGAATACCGCCTGCTGCCTGCGGCCAGATGCCAACTGTGTGGTCGATATAATAAGGACCAAAACCGGAATTTTTAATTTCTTCCATAGAAAGGTTCCGGGTAAGCTGATGGACAATGGTGGATACCATTTCAAGGTGCGCCAGCTCTTCTGTGCCTACATCGTTCAGAACTGCAGTTGCCATCCGGTTCGGCATGGCAAATCTCTGTGACAGGTATCTCATGGAAGCACTTATTTCTCCGTCCGGTCCACCGTATGGCACACAGACATAAGAAATACTAAGGGCAGGAGAAAATTTACAAGTGGTTTTATATACCGTCAGCAGATAAATATATCAAAATAAAGAGTGTTGGAGGCTTTATCAAACAGGATTTCATCTGTGAAAGACTGGAGAAAAAGCCTCTTTTTTTCATTGGAAATTTGCGTGTCCCGAAAAATTTCATCAAAGGAAGAAAGAGAAGATGGGAGAACTGGAGGCTGAGAAACAGGAATAGATAAGTGATGAAGTTTATTTTCCAGTTCTGTTTTCTGTTCCTGAAGCCGAAGCTTGTTTTCCCGGTATTCGGCAAGTGTGTCGATTCCGCTTTCGTAAGCCTCTTTTATCCGCTGTTTCCGAAGAACCAGATTTTCAATCTGCTGTTTGAGAGCTTTTTCTTCACGGAGCCTTAAGCGGGAAGAGTCTGTGGAGGGAAAAACTTCATAAAACAGGAAAGGTGATATGTTTTCAGAAACCCACTGAAAATAAGTAAGGACAGAGGCTTCCACTTTTTTCAGGGAAATATTGACTGGCGTTTCGTGAATGCCTTTTGCATATTTCCAGCAGGTAAAGATGCGGCAGTTTTTAGAGCCGCCGAAAGCAAGGGCTGCGTGACAGAGAGAGCATTTTAAAATGCCGGACATCCAGTGTTTTTCAACGGAAGCGGGAGTGGAAGGCTGTGATATTTTTTTTGAATGTAAAAGCTTCATTCTGGCTTCATATTGCTCTTTTGAAAGGCGTGTTTCATGGCTTCCTTCAAAGGAAATGCCGTTCCATGTGACGGTTCCGGCATAAAACGGATTTTCCAGAATACGGGTCACGGCTCTTCTGTCGAATGGATTGCCCCGCTTTGTGCGGTAGGAAAGGGTATTGCAAAGGCTGGCAATCCGGGAGGGAGAAAGATGGCAGGAGTCAAATTGTTCCATAATAAAGGCTACAGTTTCAAATTCTTTTTCGTTGATCACAAAAGGTCTGCCTTTTCCCACTGCATCATATCCAAGACATGGACATGTCTGGTATCCCTGGCGAAGGGCTTTTTCTTTCATTCCCCGTTTTACCTCCCCGGAAAGGCGTATGGAATAGTATTCGTCCATCCATTCAATGATCCGCTCGATCAGAGTGCCGAAAGGCCCGTCTGACAGAGGTTCGGAAACGCTGATGACTTCTACGTCGTCCTTTTTCAGCATACTTTTGTATACAATAGATTCTTCCTGATTTCTGGCAAAACGGCTGAATTTCCACACGAGAATAACAGAAAAAGGATGCGCAGAGGATTTTGCAAGCGCGATCATTTTCTGAAATTCGGGACGTTTTTCAGCGCTTCTGCCGGAAATGCTTTCTGTGAAAATAAAATCCTCCGGTATGTGAATGCGATTTGTTCTGGCATATTCCAGACAGAGCCGCTTCTGTGCGTCCGGGGAAAGTTCATCCTGGCTGTGTGTGGAGACGCGGATATATAAGGCGCCTGCAGAGAATGCCCGCTTCTGTTCCATAATCTCACCTCGTCACAGAATATGAGGAAAATGGAGAAAAAGAACAGAGACAATCTTTTTTTCATATGATAGAAAAAAGTGCGGAGGCGTTTATGAAACCGCAGGTAATCCCAAGATTTTGTATAGAAGGAAGGTATTACAGGAAGGAGGAACTTTCGGAGGAACAGGTCAGAAAGATTCTGGAAAAACGTCTGGAAAAAGCAATGGACGCCATTCACTATAAAAGAAAATCATGAGTGATTTTCTGTGTGCCTGTATTTTCCGGGCGTTGTCCCGAAATGCTTTTTGAAGAGCCGGTTAAAATGCTCGGGATTTTCAAAGCCTGCCATATGGCTGATTTCCGCCACGCTGATGTCTGTTGTGGTAAGAAGAGTGCGGGCTTTCTGAAAACGGAGGCTCTGGATAATCTGGGTAAAGGATTTTCCGGTGTATGCTTTGATAAGCCTGGAGCAGTGTCCCTGGGAAAAATGAAAGGTTTCTGCCAGCTCCTTGAGAGTAACGGAATCAAAATGTTCCTCCATATACTGGATCAGTTCCATACATACCAGATTTCCCTTGCGGGTCATAAGGGGATACTGAATCCGCTCCTCATAATTCTGAAGGATTTTTGCGAAAAGAATCATAAGCTGGCTGTTGAGGATGTTTTCATAATAATTCTTTTTTTCCGTGTATTCCAGAAACATGGTAAGCACATGTTCCCGGAGGGTTTTGTCTCTGTCTGTGTCGAGAATGAGATAGGAGTTTCCTGTATTGGAAAACAGGGACTGGTTAAAAAACAGGGAAATTTTATTTCCGTCATAAAGCATATTGTAAAAAAGGTTTTCGAAAGTTCCACGGCGGATCAGGATATTCAGGACGAGGCTGGAATCAAATACGCTGATGGAGTGGGAGACGTGAGGGGCAAGGAGGCAGAACTGCCCCTCTGTCAGGGTGATTTCGTCCTGGTTGATTTTCTGGGTACAGGAGCCGCAAAGTACATAGGCAAGCTCAAAGAATACGTGTTTGTGACGGAATGCGGGGGTATAGCGGTTGTGCTTGCTTAAAATAATGCTGTTTTTATTATCTGGAGAAAAGTATGTTTCGTCGGACATGGAGGAGGGCATATATCCGGTGTCTACCTCTGTGATGATCAGGCGGCGGTCAAGAACTTCCTGATAATCCAGACTTTTTAAAAATTCTTCCAGTTTCCACTGCTTTTTATGTGCGTCATAATAGCTTTCATAAAATTTTTCATCTTCATTAAACGCAAGAAGATGACGGTATAATTCTTTTGTTGTCATGGAAAAGCTCCTCCTCCTTTTTCATATTTGTTGTTATCATACCAGAAATATCATGAAACATCAATAAATAAGGTAATTAAATGCAATGGCGGAATTTGTCGTTTTTTCATACAATGTAGGCAGAAAGGGAAACGGAGGTTATATCATGGAAAAACAGCAAATGACCGGAAAGGTCAAAAGAGAAATCTGGAGACAGAGAATCGGATATGGTTCCGCAGATTTTGCGTGCAACCTTATCTGGCAGATGATTTCACTGTATCTGTTATATTTTTATACAGATGTGATGGATCTGAACGAGGTATCAATTGCCCTTATGTTTGTGGTGTGCAGGGTAATTGACGCAGGAACAGACCTGTTAATCGGGTACTGTATTGACAAGACGCATACAAAGTGGGGAAAATCACGCCCGTATTTTCTTTTCGGAGCAGCGCCTTTTGCAATTTTTGCAGTTCTGGCATTTTCCGTGCCGGATATTTCACCAGCAGGAAAACTTGTATATGCTTATGTGACTTACATCGGACTTTCTTTTATGTACACAGTAGTAAATATTCCGATGGCATCGATTCTCCCAAGCCTTACGGCAAGCGCAGAGGAGAGAACGGCTCTTTCCACATCAAGAAAGTTTTTCGGATTTCTGGGAGCTTCTGTTGTAAGCGCTACGGCATTAAAGCTTGTAGACACATTCGGCGGCGGAAACGAGGCTTTGGGCTTTCGTATTGTTATGATCATATTTGGCATTGTAGGCTGCGCGATCTTCTTTTTCACCTTTGCATCTGTAAGGGAGCGTGTGACAACAGTTTCCACACAGGCAACACTTGTGGAAAGTCTGAAATCTCTGGCAAAAAACAGGCCCTGGATTATTTTTGCCTTAAATGTCCTTGTGATGTGGGGCGGATTTTTTATTCAGACAAGCGCCATTGTATACTATTATAAGGCAGTGATCGGAAGCGTGTCACTTTCTGCCACAGTAGCAACGATCATGTCTGTGGTTCCTATGGCTGCAAACTTTTTTGTCCCTGCTTTTGCAAAACGGCTTGGAAAGAGAAATCTCTATGTCAGTGCGGCAGCAGTGCAGAGTGCGAACGCAGTGACTGCAATCCGCGCCATGTACCTTTACATTCCAATGATCCTTCTTGTATGCTCCATTGTGATTATGATGTTCTACAATCTGGATAAGATTTATCCGCAGATAAAGAGAGAGCTTGAGCAGCGTCAGCAGAATAAGGAGTGAAAAAAGACATGGTAAAAAAAGAAGTATTTTTTCAGACAATGAGCGATATACAGAATTTTAATAAAATTGCATTTCGATGCGATTACGATGTAGATTTGCAGCAGGGAAAGTATCTTGTAGATGCAAAATCCATTATGGGGATTTTCAGCATGGACGTGGGAAAACCGCTGGTTCTTGTCCTTCACACAGAAGAGGAAGAGGAACTGTTAAAATTCCAGGATTATTTTAAAGAGGAGATCGAGGGATAGAAGATGGCATTTACCTTTCAGATTAACAGAGACGTAAAATTTAATCATAATGAAGCTCTTTTAAAAAAGCAGAGGAAAACCGCCCGGAGATTTTTAAGACAAAAGCTGTTCCCAAAAGGATTGTAGATCTTGTCAAAGATGAGACAAAGCTAAACGGCTGGGGCGTAAAAGAATCGGAGCTTTCTCCGGAAAATTTATCTTCTTTAGGAATGAAGAGGGACGATTCTGTTATCCTGGATTTCGGAGAACATTGCGTGGGACGCTTTTCCGTAGATATTTCTTCTGTCGGCTCTCCTATGGACGCGCCTTTATATATGCGCATCCGCTTCGGAGAGATTCCGGCAGAGCTTGCAGGAGATTCTTCTTCTTACGAGGGATGGCTCAGTAAATCCTGGATACAGGAGGAGTATATTCATCTTGATGAGCTTCCGGCAAAATTGTCTCTTCCGAGAAGATACAGTTTCCGGTATGTGGAGCTGAAAGTTCTGGATACCTCTCCAAAGTGGCAGGCAGTTTTTGAAAACCCGGAAGTAGTAAAAGAAACTTCAGCAGACTACGGGAACTTAAAAGAGATTTCAGTGGAAGAAGAGCTGAAAAAGATTTATGAGGTCAGCGTAAAAACTCTGGCAGAATGTATGCAGGACGTATTTGAGGACGGTCCCAAAAGAGACAGACGTCTGTGGATCGGGGATCTGCGACTGCAGGCGCTTGCAAATTATGTGACTTTTGATAATGTGGAGCTTGTAAAACGATGTCTTTATCTGTTCGGGGCAATGAACACAACAGAGGGGAAAATCCCAGCAAATGTGTTTGTAAAGCCAGCCAGCCTTCCGGATGACACGTTTCTTTTTGATTACAGCCTTTTCTTTATTTCCGTTCTTTATGACTATGAAACAGCACATCCGGATATAGAGTTTTTAAAAGAACTGTTTCCTGTAAAAGGTATCGCAACGCCTTATATGTACCATCATGTGACAGAGGCGCTTTTTGAAGCCGGGCTTCAGGAGGAGGCAATCCGCCTTTTGAAATCCTACTGGGGAGAAATGCTCCGCCTGGGGGCTGATACCTTCTGGGAGGCATTTGAGCCGGAAAATCCCAATTATTCTCCTTACGGAAATCCTATCGTGAGCAGCTACTGCCATGCGTGGAGCTGTACACCTGTTCATTTAATTCATAAATATCTGTTGTGATGCAGGAGAAATTATCCGACATCTTATAACAGAGATATTAAGAGAATCAGAAGCATTTGCTGCATGGGGCATATCCCCGGGAAATTGCTTCTGATTCTGTTATTTGAGAAGCTTTATCGGGATTCATGCGTCCGCAGTCGGGAATGCTGTGGTATTTTTCTCCTGTTGCAGGAATCCAGACCATAGCGCCTGAGGAATCAGACGGCTGCTCTGATGGAACAGAGGAAGCTTCGGAAGAAGGCGAAGATACTTCAGAGGAGACATCTCCTGAGGAATAATCATTGCACGGCTCCTGATTCCAGGAAATATTTTCTCCGTCAGATAAGGCAACAATAGTGCCTTGTTTATCTGTGCGGAAAACAGGGATATTCATGGAAGAAAGGCGTCCCATAGTATCAGCGGAAGGATGCCCGTACTTGTTTTCTGCCCCACAGCTTATTACTGCCCAGGAAGGGGTGGAAGCCTCCAGAAAATCCCAGGTTGTGGAACTGGAGGAACCGTGGTGGCCAAGGGAGAGAACATCACAGTCAAGGCTTACGCCGGCGCGGATCATGTCCTGTTCGCTTGTCTCTTCCGCGTCTCCTGTAAAGAGAAAGCTGTTGTTTCCGTTTGTAAGGCGGATTACTACGGAGTTTTTGTTGCTGTCGTTCGGGTCAATCCCGGAAGGAGCAAGAACGGTAAAGCTTCCTGTTCCAAAAGAAAAGGTGTCTCCGGGTTTGGGGTACTGAATGGAAATGGCGTCTGCAGTTGCCGCATTTACAAAATCCATATATAAATCAGTGCCCTGGTAGTAGTCTGCGCCGAGAATATTTTCTACAGAAAAATTCTGAAGGCATTTTAAAAGTCCTCCAAGATGGTCTGCGTCATAGTGGGAGGAAATCATATAGTCAATGTTTTCCACATTCTGGCTGTGAAGGTATTCCACTACCTCATCGCTGTGGCTGGTGTCGCCTCCGTCGTAGAGAAGGTTTTCTCCGCCGGACTGAACGAGAATGGAAAGTCCCTGACCGACGTCCAGAAAGTGAACCGCCATATCCTGTGCGCCGCTCTCTGCATGGACAGGAAGGGTTCCTGCAGGCAGCAGAAGAGTGAGAGCGAGAAGAAGCGGAAGAAAAAGTGAAAATCGTTTCTTTTTGTGCTTCATAATAAAATTCTCCTTTGTTGTGCAAAATCAAAAAACTCAGTAAATACAGGGCTTTCCCGCATTTACTGAGTTTTCTTAATAGTGGACCTGGCGGGAATCGAACCCAACTAAAATCCGCTAAAAACCCAGTAAAATCAACCAACTTTGTGTTTTGTGTTGCATGGCGTGTTGCATAAATCGGCGAAGTGCTCATTTAGTTTGTTTGTAAATTTGACCTGCTCGTCTGTAATGACGTTGCGGTAGACCGCCTTTAAAACATTGTCCGTTTTCCATCCGCCTCTTGCCATAATGTACTGGTCGGGAATCCCGATTGCGTGCATGATGGATGCAGAGTAGTGGCGGAGATCATGAAACCGAAAATGAGGAAGCCCAGCTTTTTGTAATGCCTTCCCGAAGTTTTTGGAAATGTCTTCCGGGTGCATTCGGACAAGCGGACCTTCAATCCCTTTAAATTTGTCAATTACAAATTTGGGATACTCGACAGTCCGGTTACTCGACAGTGTCTTTGGACTTTTGGTGACCATTCCGCCCTTATTGGAGCGCACAACAGACTTACTGACTGTGATGGTGTTCCCGGAAATATCCTTGTCTGTGAGCGCACATATTTCTCCGCGGCGGAGTGTTCCAAAAGCCGATAATAGAACAGCCTTTTCCATCTCCGTCCCCTGGATTGATTCCAAAAGCTTTTTTATGTCTGAATCAGACGGCACATATAAATCCTTCCTTTGCTTTTCTGGAAGCTTTGTGTTAAGGTTAAGAGAGGGCTCAAACGTGCTTAAAACAGCGGACAGAAACCCGTGTGCGTTTGAGACAGTCTTGGCGGAGTGGTTGAGAGAATAGCGATTCGCCCAGGACTGTATGTCTGCAGCTGTTATTTTTCGGATACGTATCTGCAAAAGCTCGGGATATGCGTTGCGGATCAAGGTCTCGTATCCTCTCAACGTGGTGGGAGAGAGGATATTGGACTTTGCTTCGATGTATGCTTCCATAGCTTCTTTAACAGTGTAATCTGCGCGGGAAACACGCTCCTTGTTGGTGGTCCATTCAGCAGCCATGCGCTCAACCTTGCGCCGTCCTCTGACAGATGGGTCATCACAGGTAAACGACTCATAAATACGCTTTTGTTTTGGATTTCCTGTTTGGGGATCAATTACTGGTTTGCCATTATCATCTTTGACCGGCTCATAGTGGGAAAATACCTGTATTCGCCAGGATCCAGACGGTAATTTTTTAGCTGTTGCCATAAATATCATCTTCCTTTCTTCTTTGGATATAAAAATAACAGCCAGCAGGAACAAAGGTTCCGCTTGCGAGGGCTGCCCGAAGATGATACAATATTCTTGCACGTAAAATATATGTACATCTTCGGATGTAGACCGCTCTGGTGCTGGTAACACCGGGGCGGTTTTTATTTTACAGTAAATCAGCAATTCGAATTTCCAGATCTTTGAAAAGCCCTGCTTTTATCGTTTCTTCAAAACTATATTGCCCGGAATTCTCATCGTGTTCAAATCCATATACAGTGGTTGTTTGGGTAGAAGGATTTATAATCCAGTATTCTTTTACTCCGGCAGTGCGATATTTGAAAAGTTTGATCTGGTAATCCATACGCTGACTGGAAGGAGAAACAATCTCAATTATAAAATCAGGAGCACCCTCACAGCCGCGGTCTGAAAGTTTGTCTTTGCCGCATATCACGCTGATGTCAGGTTCAACATAGTTTCGATCGTCTTTACTTAAAAAGACAGCAAATGGGGCAGGATAAACCTCACAGGAACCATTATGTTCTGTAATATATTGGTCTATAATGCTGGTAAATTTTGAAACAAGTTTCTGATGGATACGTTTTGGTGGAGCCATATCGTAAATAACCCCGTCAATCAGCTCTGCACGTTCTCCTTCCGGAAGAGCGTAAATATCTTCTGTGGTATAAATCTTTGCGTTTGGTAATGGCATGGTATCAGCTCCTTTCATAACTATTATAGGTTGATATAATTTGACAAATACATTTCTTTGACATATAATATACTTAACAAGACAACTGGAGAGATGGTCGTACCCCATCCGCTCCGGGAAGATTTAAAATCTAGTTACAAAAAGTAGTCGCCAATCTTGACCAGAGACAGGGCGGCTACTTTTTATTTTTCATATTCAGGATGGATACGATCAAACTTGCAACAGCAATAATAATCATAAACTCTTCATATGTACTCATAATTACCACCCCTTCCGTAAGACCTCGGAATGTGTGAGAGCACGTCCCCCGGCTCCCCGGGTAAGTATACTATATTGTCAAGGTGCAG
>SAMEA3387512__coassemble_1159_pt1 | contig 24050 bp, 19 predicted proteins | sample SAMEA3387512__metabat2_high_PE_036 | metagenome-assembled genome bin SAMEA3387512 (sample SAMEA3387512) | Felis catus | biome: Faeces | place: United Kingdom | collected 2012
CTTTGCACTGTGATGAATAATAGTTACATCACAATAATAAAGGAAAAACGTACCGCTTTGAGCAGAAAACGAGTACCGCTAAATCAGAATGAATGTACCGACGATTTCAGAATAGGCGTACCGTTCGAGCAGAATTTGCACTCGGTCAATTCCACTCTGTACTTCTCAATCTTTTCCAATATAAACTATTATACCACAGGAACATAAACGAATCTATCATTATCCGCATTCTGTTGCCTTTGTCGCATCGTGGTTCTTTCCATTTATACTGATAATCGTATTTTATATTTTTCCACACAAAAAAGCAGCAATCACTGCCATTCTTGCTGCTTTTTTGTAACTTTCTTATGGGATTTTTTTCATACATACACATCATAATTGTGGAGGTCTGATGTGATTCGATGAGTGGCTGACACACTTCCCTGTGCCATTGATAACATTTTAACAAAACCACAGAGAAATACAAGCCCCCCTGGGGGTTAATTTTTTTGTTTTTTGTAAAGAATGCGGATAGAGTTAAGTACACACAGCATGGCAACCCCGGAATCTGCAAAGACTGCCAGCCACATGGAAGCAAATCCTGTAAGTCCAAGAACCATGACGATCGCTTTGATAATAAGGGCAAATACTACATTCTGCCACGCAATCTTCTTCGTTGCTTTTGCAATTTCCATAGCCTCAGGAATGGAGTCCATACTGGAATTCATAAATACCACATCTGCCGCTTCAATGGCGGCGTCTGCTCCGCTTCCCATTGCCGCTCCTACATCTGCTCCTGCAAGAACCGGTGCATCGTTGATCCCGTCTCCTACAAACATGACAGATTTGTATTTTTTTCGAACATTCTGAAGCTCCGTTACCTTATCCTCTGGAAGAAGACGGGCGTGTACCTCCTGAATACCTGTCTCCTTTGCAACTGCCTGCGCCTCTTCTAAAGAGTCGCCTGTCAACATGACAGAAGTAGCGCCAAAGCGATTGATTTTCGCAACTGAACTTTTTGCATCTTTCTTTACGGTATCGGAAATCACAAGATGTCCTGCAAAAATTCCGTTTACAGAAACAAGTACCTCGCTTCCAAAACTCTGTTTCTCATAAGAGGAAAGCGAAATGCCCTCTTTTTCCATAAATTTTCTGTTTCCTACAAGAATCGTACCCTTTTCTGTTACAGCTTTGATACCGTGGCCTGCAATTTCCTCCAGACTTTGCGGTTTTGTAAGAGAAATCTCTTTCTCTCTTGCCGCCTGCACAATGCTTATGGCAATAGGGTGGGTGGAAATCTGCTCACATTCTGCAGCAATTTCAAGAATTTCCTCTTCACTCCATTGAGCGGCAGGAACTACATTCTGAACCACAAAATTTCCTTCTGTAACTGTTCCTGTTTTATCCATAACAACTGCCTTTATATCAGCAAGCTGTTCCAGGGAAACGCCTCCTTTAAAAAGGATTCCTTTTTTGGAGCCTGCGCCGATTCCGGAAAAGAAAGCGAGAGGAACGCTTAACACAAGCGCGCAGGGGCAGCTGATTACGAGGAAGGTAAGGGCTGTGTAAACCCAGTGTTCCCAGTCGCCTGTAAATAAAGAAGGAACAATCGCAGTAACAAGGGCTGCAGACACAACAAAAGGTGTATATACCCTTGCAAACCGTGTAATAAAACGGTCGATTTTCGGCTTGCTTGCCGCTGCATTTTCCACAGAATCAAGGATTCTTGTAACCATAGATTCAGAAAGTGTTTTTTCTACCTGAAGCTTCAACTGTCCGGAAAGGTTAACGCAGCCGGAAAGGATATGACTTCCCGCTTTTATGGAAACAGGAACCGGCTCTCCTGTTACAGGAGAAGTATCCAGGCGGCTTTCCCCGTCTATGATCACACCGTCAAGAGGAATGCGGTCTCCCGGGCGCACAAGAAGTATATCTCCTTCTTTTGCTTCCTCTGCAGGAATTTCCACTATATTTTCTCCCTGGATTCGGTTTACTGTCTCAGGGCGCATATCCACAGCACCCATAATCTGGCTTCTGCTTCTCTCCACTGCGCGGTGTTCAAAATATTCGCCAATCCGATAAAACAGCATAACGCCTACTGCTTCCGGATACTCGCGGATCACAAATGCGCCTAATGTGGCAATGCTCATTAAAAAGTTTTCGTCAAACACATGGCCTTTCAAAAGGTTTTTCGCGGCAGTCAGCACAATCTCGCCGCCAAGGATCACATATGCAATAATATAAACAGGAAGTGTTAAACTGCCTCCCATTTCCGTCTGCTCCATAATTTCTCCCGCTGCAAATAAGACAGCGCCAAGAATAATCGCAAACAAATCACGTTTTCCATGATTTTCCTCTGTATGCTCTTCCCTTTTTCCTTCCTTCTGCTCTTTTATCACAACCTGGGCTTCAATGGAAGTACAGATTTCCCGGATTTTTGGAAGAAGCGCGTCCGGATTCTTTGCCGCAAGGCGAATCTGCTTTGTGGCAAAGGTGATGGTTGCGTCCTCCACTCCCGGAAGCTCATTTATTTTTTTCTCCATCTTTGCCGCGCAGTTGGCACAGTCGATATTTTCTATGATATAAACCTTTCGCGGTATGTGATCTGCAACATGGCGGTGATGATGCTCGTGTTCTTCATGATGATGTTCATGACCGCAGCAGCAGCCTTCCCCGTGTTCATGGTGATGCTCATGATGTTCGTGTTCTTTATGGTTGTGTTCATGACCACAGCAGCAATCTTCCCCATGCTCATGGTGGTGGGCATGATGTTCCTGTTCCTCGTGATGATGATCGTGACCGCAGCAGCTGCCTTCTCCATGCTCGTGATGATGGTCGTGCGTCTTTTTTTCTTCTCCCATTTGATGTCCTCCTTATCTAAACTCATATTTATATATGAGCATTTGTTCATATCTTCATTATATCCTTTTTGAGAACATTGTCAATCCCTAAATTTCTAAAATGCTGCGGTGTTTTTCGTTTGACGCTTTCAGCCCAGATAAAATAAGATTATCGGATCAAAATCCCTCTGGCATTTATTTGCAATCCTTCGAATTATCTGTATCATATTCATAAAACACATTACTTACATTGTTAGCTGTTTCATCTGACCGCTCCAGCCATTTTATCAAATTCTGTGTATTGTCATAAAGATGTGTGCGCTCATTATTCTTTTTCCATTCAAATTGTACAGACGGATCACGTTTTCTGCACATTTATAGGTGATTTCATTTTTATGTAACTGATATTTTTTTCTGCCCTTATATATTTGAATCGTATCATGATCTATAATTTCGAGTTTATTTCTAAAAGAGACAAATAAATGTAAGCAGTAACTATCTACAGCAATTATCCCAATCTGTAAAATCAAAATTTCCCAATCTACTTTTGAAGGTGAAGAAAATAATAAAACGAATTCATAAAAAGTTCCCAGGAAGCACATAGCGCCTAAAGGAAATAATAAAATATTAACAATGGCGATGAATATGCGTTTTTTTCCGGACACTTTCACAAAATTAGAATCCGATACGATTTTTGCACCTTTTATTTTTCTCCGCACCCCATAGATTAAACTCATTCCTAACGGAAAACAAACCGCAAATATAATTGTCTTTATTATAGCTTCCATTTCTAAAACCTCCTTAAATACAATAAAACCTGTAAAATATGAGTTTTTCTGTTCCCCTATACGTTCATTTATGCTTTATTTTATCATTTTCTCCATATAAGTTCATCCTTTTCTTCTGTCAAATTTGCATCAAAATTTTTATTCGTTTACACTATTTATGAGTTTACAAAAAAGCGCATCAAAAGCGAGGAAGAACAAGTAACAAAAAGGTATGCTTACAATAAAGGAGGTACACAAATGGAATGGTTGAAAAAGTTAAACGCAGCCATAGACTACATCGAAAATAATTTGGACGGAGATATATCGTATGACGAAGCTGCGAAAATTGCCTGTTGTTCGACTTTTTACTTTCAACGAATTTTTTCTTATGCAGCGGGCGTTTCGCTGTCAGAATATATCCGTCGCAGACGAATGACACAGGCAGCGTTTGATTTGCAAAGAACGGGCGCGAAAGTGGTTGATGTTGCCTTAAAATATGGATATTCTTCTCCAACTTCATTTAACAGGGCATTTCAGAGTGTTCATAACATTACCCCCGCTGCCGCACGCAGCACAGGTAACATCTTCAATGCTTATCCGGCAATTCACTTTTCAGTTCAGGTCACAGGAGAAAATGCTATGGCATATCGCATTACCAAAAAACACTCTATGCGTATGGTGGGGGTCCGTGTTCCGTTAGCGAAGGATATGGAAGAAAATTACAGGATCATTCCAGAATTTTGGAAATCCGTTTTGGAGAATAATCTCTTTTCAAAAATATGCAGCTTGGCAAATCAATATCCGAAATGGGTATCAGGCGTCAGTGTTTGCGAAAATCATCAAAGTGTATTTTATTATATTGCAGTAGCAACGAATAAACCAGTTCCTCCTGATATGTTTGAATTTGAAATTCCGTCTGCCACATGGGCTGTTTTTGAAAACAAAGGTTATTTTAAAGAGAATGTGCAAAATATTTTCAGAAGATTTTACACAGAATGGCTTCCATTTTCGGGATATGAATATGCAGGGCTTCCTGATATAGAAGTATATCCTATCTGTAAAGAAACGCCGGTAAAGGGGTATTCAGAAGTATGGATTGCCATAAAAAAAGACAAGGAGGAGAAAACGTGTATCATCTAAGACTGAAAGGTGACCATTATCAGATGGGCGTTAAGAGAGGAAAAATTTTTCAAAAAAGCAATATCACATTTCCGCTGCATCTTGATAATTTTCAGCTTGAGCATGGAAGAAAAAGCGAACAGATATTGAAAAAGTTTTTCCCTGAAGTGTGCGAAGAAATAAGAGGTGTTAGCGATACAGTCGGTATCAGCTATCTCCCCTTTGTATCATGGAGGTTATGTATGGGCTGCTGTATGTATAATCTGGAAGATAATACTCCCGTAGAAATCAGAGGCTGTACAGCTTTTGCCTATTCCAAAGATAATCGCGTAATTTATGGCAGAAATAATGATTTACCGCCATATTTAAAAAACGGAAGTAAAAGTGAAATCTATTCCCCATTGAACGGAAACAGATTTAACATAACGACGTCTTCTTTCATTAACGGGGAAGAAGGAATAAATGAACATGGATTAGCGGTTGCAATGACTTTTGTAATGACAGGTCTGGAAAATATACAGGCAGGCTTTAATTCATGTTTTATCGTAAGGTATCTGCTTGAAAAAGCGAACAGCACAGAAAATGCGCTGCTTCTGCTGATGAAGCTTCCGATCGCGTCTAACTGCAATATCCTTATTGCAGATAAGAACGGAGAAATGTCTGTCGTTGAATGTACGCCTTACAAAAAAAGAATCCGCAAAGCTGTAAATATGGATAATGGAAAAATTGTGTGTACTGTTAACAGCTTTACCTCTGATGAAATGAAGCAGTATGACGCAGCTAAGGGAGACGATTACCATTCTGCGAAACGATATTATACTGTTATGGAAAGTTTCAATACCCACATGAAAGGAAACCTGATTGAAACCACCAAACAGCTTCTCAAAGGCAATTATGGGTTTATATGTCAATATGATGAACCTGATTTTGAAACGGTCTGGAGTTCTGTATTTGATTTAGAAAATCTGATGGTATATCGGGCGGAGGGCGATCCACGAAAAAAGAAATTTGTCGCAGACAGCAGGTTGCATGACATTGTACAAAAAAACAGAATTATCGACCCACGGACGAAAATCCGACAGCACGCTTGAAACATAGCTGCTATCGGATTTTCTCAAGAATCTTCATTTTCTCTGCTGTTTCCAGCAGCACCTTATTTTTTATATTCACAGTCCCAAAATCAGAAAGAGGACAGATTACCTTTTTACACTGTTTCATAACATCGAGCGCTTTTTTCAGCGTTTCTTCTGATATAGGTTCAAAAGGTTTTTCCCATATCACTTCAGAAGCAAGGACTTTTGCAACTTCGTAATCTTTATCGTTCCTGTGAAGTACACCCACAGCAAAGGGAATGCCCTGTCTCTGCAGTTTTCTGTAAACAGAAATACCGCTTCCGTTTCCACCGATCACGAAAATTTCCGGTTTCCCTTTTGGTGCTTCCATTTCCAGGCAGCCAAACTCTGCATTATAGCTTCCCTTTGTCATTCCATAAAGGCTGCGGATATAGGAGGAAGTAAAAATTTCTTCCGGAGTTCCATATTTTTCAATATATTCTCCCCTGACGCACATAACCATATCCGATACCTTCTGCGCAAGATCGATTTCGTGAAGAGACATGATGACTGCTACATTTTTTTTCGATACCATTTCTTTTAAAATGGTAAGAAGCTCCAGTTTATGGCGAATGTCAAGGAAAGAAGTAGGCTCGTCCAGAATGATCATCTCCGGTTCCTGACAGATTGCTCTTGCAAGAAGAACCCGCTGCCTCTGCCCATCGCTGACAGCGGAAAAATCTCTGTCACGAAGCTCAAGGGCATGTACCATCTCCATTGCCTCCGTCACTTTCCGTCTGTCTTCTTCTGACAAAATCCCAAGTGTACCGGTATAAGGGTATCTTCCTGTGGAAACTATGTCTTCACATGTCAGAAGTTCTGTATTCATTCGCTCTGTCATAACAATGGAAAGCTTTTGGGCGATAGCCTTATCCGACATTTTCTGCATTTCCTTCTGCTCAAGATAAACAGCTCCCCCGATTGTTTTAAGCTGTCTTGTAATGCTTTTTAAAATAGTGGATTTTCCGGCTCCGTTTGGTCCGATCAGGGTAAGAATCTGACCTCTGTTTAATTTTATTTCAATTTCTTTTATTAAAGGCTTTCCATCATATCCTACAGAAAGCTTTTCCGTCTGAAAAAAATATGAGTTCATAATTGTACGTCCTTCTAAATTTTCTGTTTTTTCCGTATCATAATATATATCACGACCGGCGCTCCGAATATGGCAGTTACGGAACTGATACTGAGCTCGGAGGGGGCAAATACAGTACGAGCGATCAGATCGCAGAACAGGCAGAAGGCTGCCCCGCCAAGAAAACAGCCGGGTATCACAAGGATCGGCTTAGATGTTTTTAAAAGGCTTTTTACAAGATGGGGTGCGGCAACACCCAGAAAAGAAATCGGTCCGGCGAAGGCAGTCACACAGGCAGACAGAACACTGGAAAGCAGAATAAGCGTAACTCGAAACACTTTTACATTTACTCCCATGCTCTGCGCGTAGCCTTCCCCAAGCTGGTAAGCGCTGATCGGCTTTGACAGGAAAAAGGTAAAGAGCATAGACACGGCTACAACACCTGTCATTACCTGTACATTTTCCCAGGAGATTCCGGAAAAGCTTCCAAGAGACCAGTTATGAAGGTTTACAATATTGGAGTCATCCGCAAAAGTCACAAGAAAATCTGTAATTGCCGAACAAATATACCCGATCATGACGCCGCTCACAATCAGCATGGACATATTTCTCACTTTTCTTGCGATCAAAAGTACAAATGCCATAGAAATCATGGAACCAATAAACGCGGCAAGTATCATGGCTGCGCTTCCCACAGTTTTTGACTTCTGAAGAAAAGAAATCATAAGGAGAGCCACCACAAGCTTTGCACCGGAAGAAATTCCAAGCTCAAAAGGCCCTGCGATCGGGTTTGCAAAAAAAGTCTGCAGAAGGAAACCAGATACAGACAGCGCGCCCCCAAGCACAACACAGGCTATGATCCGGGGAAGCCGGATTTCCCAGATGATATGAAAGGCGGTCTCTTCTCCCTGTCTCTGAAAAATAATGCGGGCAATTTCTCTCAGCGATAATTCAATGGTACCGGAATTTATATTCCATACCGTAAAAACTGCCAGAACAAGAAATAGTCCTGTAAAAGAAAGCCAATATCTGCTTTTCCCTGTTTTCTGCGTCATTTCCTTTTTATTCCCTTTCCTCTTTTATTTCAGACGGTGCATATAAGTAAGCTCTGTAAGAGAATCGCCTTCGCTGCTCAGCATTTTATGAATATCTTCTATCATAACGCCAAGTCCTGTGGATTCCTGAAAGAGATTTTTCCCCGTACACCACACATTTCCGTTTTTCACTGCCTTAAAATCTTTTAAAAGACTGCTTTTTTCAAGAAGCTGATCTATCGTCTGAAGTTCTCCGTCAATGGCGCTGTTATAAATAATGTAATCCGCATCTTTCGCCTTTGCGTAAAACTCTTCCATCTGCATATTGACTGTGGAGAGCGCATTGTCATCTTCCCCGAGATTTTCAAAAATATATCTGCCTCCTGCAAGCTCGATCATTTTGGAAACGTAATCGTTTGATTTCCGTACATTTGCCAGACCATTTGTGGTAATATAGAAAAATGCCACTGTTTTTCCTGTGTTTTTTTCTGAAAGAACTGTTTCCATTCGTTCTTCCTGTTCCTTAAAAAGTCGTTCTGCTTCCTCCTCTTTTCCAAGGAGCACGCCGTAAAGTTTAATCCATTCTGTACGTCCAAGCGGGTGAGATTCATAGCTGGAACGCTCCACAAGTACGGGAATTTTAAACTGCTCCAGTTTTTCCTTTACCTCCGGCGTATGGTAAATCATGGTAGATTCCACTGCAAGACTGCAGTTTTCTCCGAGAATCAGCTCATAGTCCGGCGCATTGTATTTCCCTGCAAAAAGAATGCTGCCGTCTTTCAGCGCCTTTTTTGCCTCCTCTATATACCAGCCGTTTTCGTTTGTACCAGAGAGACGTATGCTTTCCAACCCGTCAAGAGATACAAAAAAATCCATAGCGGAGGTTGCTACAAGATATATATTGTTTAATGGCTGTTTTAAAACCGCAATATTCTCTTCCATATTTTCCGGTGCTTCTTTTCCCTCCGGAACTATAAGAAATTTATCGCTGTCTGCGATTGTGATCAAAGCGTATCCGCCTTTATAATAATCAACCGAAAATTCTTCTGCATAAGAAAGCTCCATGCTTCTTTCATATTCCAGACCGGAAACAGAAGAAGCCTCCTTCGCCTGTACAGAAAAAGTACAGGCAAAAAGAAGCATCATTGAAAACAGAAGAAGGTACTTTACTGTTTTTTTCATTATTTCGCCTTTTCAATCGTTTCAGAATCAAACTGCAGAGTATACTCTATCTCATGAGGAGTTCCCATAGCTACCGTATCTGCGGTCACCGGAAGTTTTTCATCAAAACATTTTACAGGAATGGAAAACGCGGAATTTCCTTCTGTATTTACCGGTGTATATTTTTCATCTTCTACCAGCATATAATCGTAATTCGGGCTGCTCCATACAATCGTTGCTGTGGAAATGCCGTCTTTGATCTCAAGCTCTGCCGTTTCTTCCACAGTTGCACGCCCGGAACCGCCTTCCAAAGCTACGGAAACCGTATAGTTTCCATCTTCAAGCCCCAGATCTTCTGCTGTTTTTCCCGCTTCTTCTGAAGTCTTCTCTTCCTCCTTCTTCGGGTCGGACACGCTTACCTTGTGGTCGTACCATTTTCCTTTTTTTCCAATAAGCGCAACATCAAATTCTTCGTCAAGAGCCGGAACTGGAATATCAAAGCCGTAAACCTCTTCCTCATAGCCATCGCTGTACGTTACCTTATCTGTTGTGGGCTCCAAAAGTTCTGCTCCCTCTTTTTTCGCATCTTCCGCTTTTCCGGGAAACAGATTCAGGATACCTTTTGATGCAAGACTGACATGGATTGTCATTTTTCCATCTTTTACTGTTAAGGTGCCGCGTCCGTCCAGTGATTCGTTTACATGGAACATTCCGCTGTCTGTGTCAAATGCCGCGCTGTAAACGCCGTCTTCCAGAATATTTGTTTCTGCGCTTTCTGTTTTTGTCTTTTCTGTTTCTGCTCCGAGAACAGGAACACTGGCAGGCACCGCCGCAAGCAGTGCCGCCATAGTAAGTATCGCCAGTTGTTTCTTTTTCATTGTCTTATTTCTCCATTGCTGCTTTTGTATGTTCTATGAAGAGCTGCTGTACCTCCGGAAGACTTCCAAGACCGGTAATCTGTGTATCTACGCTTTCGAAAGCTCCAGATGCCTCAAACATGCTCTTCCAGGAGTCTTCCTCTGCTCCTGCCATGTCGTTTTCTGCATGATCGCCCGCTACTACCATAAGCGGACGAAGAACAACTTTTTTGTATCCTGCTTCTTTGACTGCTTCAATGACTGCCTCACATGCTGTTTCTTCCGGCTCGCCCTCTACTGTACCGATAAATACGTTTTTGTATCCAAGCTCATTCATCTGTGTCTGCATCTGGCTGTATGTTACTTTTGCAGTATGAGAAGTTCCGTGTCCCATAAATACAAAAGCGGTACCGTCTTCTGCTGCTGCGTCCATTGTTTCATATCCTGCATCTTTTACAGCAGCATTTGCGATTGCTTCTGCAACAGCCGCCTTGTCCTCATTAATGACTGTGGCATCGTCTCCTACCTCGCCAAGCATAGGCTCTGCGACGGAAACGCTCTCAAATTTATCATTATATGAGTCCAGAACCTCCATCATTTCATCGTACTCGGCTCCGTGCATTAAATGAGTTGGCTGCACAACAAGATTCTTTACCCCGTTTTCCACTGCACGGTCAAGCGCCTGCTGCATATTGTCGATCACTTCTCCGTCCCTTGCCTGTACATGGTTAATAATGATCTGCGCAGTAAACGCTCTTCTTACAGACCAGTCCGGATATGCTTCCTGAAGGGCGTCCTCGATTCCTTTAATATCTGCAACACGGCTGTCATTATAGGAAGTACCGAAACTTACAACGAGAAGTTCATTTTCTCCGATTTCATCTGCATTTCTCGGATCATCTTTGGAAGCGTCCCCTGTGTCAAGACCAAAGTAATCCGGGCTTGCCTCTTCGCCTTCTACAAGAGCTTTCTGCTCATCTGTAAGAGCGTCCCAGGCTTCTTTTGCTGCTTTACAGTCCTCATCTGTTGTCTCTGTTCTTTCCTGTACATAAATTTTGTCGATCAAAGCGGCAGCATTATCCGCAGCTTCTTTATCTGCATCTGCTGTTTCGCCCTCTTCTTCTGCTCCTTCTGTTTCTGCAGTTTCCTCTGTAACTTCTGCTTCTTCTGCAAATGTTGCGACAGAACCTGTCATCATGATTGCAGACATTGTAAGTCCCAGTACAAGCGCTCTCACCATTTTGTTTTTCATGTTTCTCTTCCTCCTTATTGGACACTTATTTTCTGATGCAATATATATGATTTTTTCATCAGCAAATCCAGGTACAGAAACATACAAAACAAAAATATGTCTCATAAAGCAAAAAAAATCCTTCTGCGGCGGGCAAAAGGACTTAAAATATCAGCTTATGAAAGCGGCACAACCAATTACTCGTGATTTTGGAACTTCTGTTCCTGTACCAACACCAGGCAGGTCTCCTGACTTATAGTTCTTCACACAGAACCGCCTTCCCGGTTTCCCAGTGGCATTAAGGTTTGTGCTCCCTAATTACAGTGACGAGATCGTACAGGATTTACACCTGTTTCCCTATTATCTGAAGCAAAAAGTATTTTTTTCAGCACCTGTTGTTTTTCTTATTCAATTTTTTTCAGTATATCACGCTTTCCAAAAAAGCGCAATGAAAATTTTATTTTCCTGTCAGTTCTTCTGCTATATCTTCCCAGGAAATCCCCTTCTCTGTCATCAGCACCATAATATGATAAAGTAAATCCGAGATTTCACAGGTGATTTCTTCTTTATTCTCATTTTTTGCCGCAATCACAAGATCCGTACATTCTTCCCCGATTTTTTTCAGAATTTTATCAATGCCTTTATCGAAAAGATAATTGATATAGGACCCTTCCTGAGGATTTTCTTTCCTCTCAAAAATCAGATTATACACTTCCTGCAAAAAAGAAAACGGGCTTTCGGAAAAACTTTCCGGGGCGATTCTTCCGGTTCGCCCGGTTCTGTCATTTTTTTCAGCTTCTCTGGCTACAGAAATATTTTCTTCTCTGCACCGTTCTTTAAAATCCCTGATTTCTGTAGTCAGGCTGCTGATATACGCGCCGCTCAATCCGGATATATAGTTTCCTTTCAGAAGGGAAAGCAGCTCCTCCTCTTTTCCCTCGTCTGTGTGGATTAAAATGGAAACCCTTGAGACAGACGCAATCTCGTCCTGCAGAGAATCGAGAGCAAGTATGCCATCAGAATATTTCTCGATCAGTTCCTGATTATCTGTAAACTCATGAAAAGAAGAAATACTGATCACCATTTTCTCTTTTCCAAAACGCCGGGAAGCTTCCTCAAGGAGAAGAATATTGCTTTCCTTGGAAAAATTCAGAACCACTTTCGCACAGCCTGCGTAAATCAGCTTTTTTATATCGTCCATGCACTTGATGTTTCCGGCTGTCATAACAGGGATTTCCACTGCTCTGCATATGTCACCGATTTTTTTGATGGCGCGCTCGTGCTCCTGCTCTTCCGAAGAAAAGTCAAAAATAAGGAGTCCGTCTGCCCCCTTATCTCCGTAAAATCTTCCAAGTGCCTCTACATCTCCGTCTCCGAACAGGTTTCTCTGCCCAAATCCTGTCACTGCCTTTTCATATTGAAGATAAAGACAGGGTATCATCTGTTTCTTCATAGTGTTCCTCCTGTATTAACTATGTTACACATCTCTGATTTCCAGATCTTTTGCAAGTCCGTCAAGATACGGTACAAGGAATCCGCTTTTTTTCGGAAGATAAAAGCCGTCTTCCAGTTCCTCTCTTCGGAAACTTTTCCTTCCTCCCTCCTCCATTCTCTTCCAGAAAAAAAGCAATTTTTTTAAAGGAAGGTAATAAAATAAATTGACATGACTGTAAAAAATAAGAAAAAATGCCACGCCCCCCTGTTCCTCAAACCCTTTCATAAATTCTACCTGATGAGGGTGAATATTTGCAAGGGGAAAAGAGTCCGCGCCGCATTCTTTTGCATCGAAGCACACAGGGATTCCCTGTACTGCACCTATATAATCTACGGTACTTCTCTGTTCAAAATATGCCAGAGTAATATGACGGTGTTCCTTATCCATACGCACAGGAGTGATCGGTGTGGGAATCTTCTGGATCAGGGCAAGCCCCTTTTCCCGGTACATTTCATTTGTACGGTTTACCAGTTCCTCCAGGGTGGAACCCCGGAGGCCTCTGCTGTTCCATGTTGCCATAAAATTCTCCTTATTTCAGCAGCTTGATAGACGGATAATAACGAAGAACCGCTTTTCCTACAATCTGGTCAAACCGCACATAAGTGTTTTCCCAGAATCTGGAATCTTTGGAATTATTCCGGTTGTCACCCATCATAAAATAACAGTTTTCCGGAACGTAATACGGACCGAAATCACCTACCGGAGGCTCCGGAAGATAATCCTCTTCAATAGGAGTTTCTGAATCATTTAAGTAAACCTTTCCGTCACGGATTTCTACCTTATCTCCAGGAAGACCAATTAATCTTTTGATAAAAAGCTGATTTTCATCATCCGGATAATGGAAAATCACAATGTCGTAACGCTCCGGCTCTTTAAATTTCTTTGAAATTTTATTTCCGAATAAGTCTATATTAAGGCCATAGGCGAGACGGAAACCAAACAGACGATCTCCTGTCATAACCGTGTTTTCCATAGATGGAGACGGGATTTTGGCATTGATCAATACCACATTATTTACCACAAGCACAGCCACTACTACAATGACTATCATTTTTACATAATCCCAGAATTCATTCCATTTCTTCATAGTAATACTCCTCTAAATGTTCTTTTTTTAAAACCTGCAGAAAAAGCTCCGGCACAGGAGCCAGAAACACCCTGTCGGAAAGATTGCTGAAATCCTCCGGCATCTTGGGCAGCGAAAGCCTGTATCCGTGGAGAAGCTGATGAGCCAGATGATATTTCTCCCCGTATATCTGGTTTTTCTCTCTGCTTCCATATTTATGATCGCCGATAATGGCATGTCCCACAGAAGCGAGATGCGCCCGGATCTGGTGACTGCGCCCTGTGATCAGCTCCACTTTTAAAAGAGTGAGCGTTCCGTTGTTTCCAAGAGGCTGATATTTTGTCTCTATGGGAAGGCTGTCTTTTCTTTTCTCTTTTGATACCACTACTTTATTACATTTTTCCTCTTTATGCAAATATCCTTTGATATGAGCTTCTTTTTCAATTACGCCCTCTGTAATACAGAGATAATATTTGCTCATGCTTCGGTCATGAAAAAGTGCGGAAAGCATCTGCAGTCCCCGAAGGCTTTTCCCTGCTGCCACAATTCCGCTTGTATTCCTGTCAAGGCGGTTACAGACAGACGGTTTAAAAGTAGAAAGATCTTTTTCCGTAATCTCCCCTTTTTCAAGAAGATAGCCGATCACATATTCCACAAGAGACGGCTTCCCTGTTTTATCCGGCTGAGAAAGCATTCCTGCCGGTTTGTTGATAAGAAGAATATCTTTATCCTCATAAACAACGGAAAGCTTACACACTGCCCTGGAAACAGTCGCTTTTCCCGCAAAGTTTTCAAATGTCTCATCGCTTAAGTAAAGGCGTACCTCGTCTCCAGATTTCAGCTTCTCATTTCCTGTCGCTTTTTTTCCATTTAAAACAATGTTCTTTTTCCGCATCATTTTATAGAAAAAACTTTTTGGCGCTTCTTTTAAAAGCTTGGCAAGGTATTTGTCAAAACGCTGCCCTGCCTCATTTTCTCCGATTATAAACTGTTTCATGTCTCACTCCTACAGGCAGAGCGCCAGAATGGTATGGAGGATCAGCTCATTTCTTGAAAGCTCCGGATACCGTTCGTCCGGTTCAAATTTAATTCCCTCTTCCAGACTTTCTTTTCGGGCATTCATGGAATCCAGGCGGTCAAGGAAAGGACGAAGCTCTTTTAAGACCTTCACGTCTGCCTTATATCCGTTTTTCCGGACGATCTTCTGGCACTCCTGTGCCATAAATTCTGTATCGATTTTCGGGTCGCTGCTGTATGCCACTACTGTGTTTCCGCATACTGCCACAGCATCAATATACGCGCTTTTTTCATAAAAGGTCATATAATTTTCATACGCCATCACAAGCTCGCCCTGATGGATTCGAATCTCTTCATAAAGCTTTGGATCCATAGGGCGGCGCATCAGAATCATGATAAGCCCTACTAAAGACTTACAGCCAGGCAGACAACCCACCGTTGCGATCACAGTCCATATCGTCATCCTCGTATCAAAATAAAGCCACGCTGTTACAAAAATAAAAATAGGAACTCCAAGCATAATTAACGTATAAAGAAACCGTTTCTTTTTTTCTGCTTTAAAATATCCGAAATCCCCTTTTTTTATTTTTGTCTTTTTCTTTTTTTCTGTACTCATATAAAACTCCTCAGACTTTTTTCTTCTTATTGTGTACATTCCGAATCGTTTTCTTTTTCCGTACGTTCCTTCCCTTTTCCGCATTGCCCTTCAAAGCCGGTTCTCCCTGCTTTTTTTCCGGGCGGATCAGACATTTTCTGTCGTATCCCACCAGATCCATGCGTCCCGCTTTTTTTAATCCCTCCAGGACAAGAGAGCGGTTCGCCGGATTCTTATACTGCATCAGCGCTCTCTGGATTGCCTTTTCATGCGGATTTTTCGGTACGTATACCGTTTCCCCTGTAAGAGGATGAATGCCGGTATAGTACATACAGGTGGACAAGGTAGACGGCGTTGGATAAAAATCCTGCACCTGCTCCGGTGTAAAACCGAGGTCCCTTACATATTCGGCAAGGCGCACCGCCTCCTTTAAGGTACAGCCCGGGTGGGAGGACATAAAATACGGCACTGCATACTGCTTCTTTCCTGTTTCCGCATTTGCCTTTTCATACTCCCTTAAAAATTCCCGGTATACATTATGGGAAGGTTTGCCCATGAATTTAAGCACCTCATCTGACACATGCTCCGGGGCAACGCGAAGCTGTCCGCTTACATGGTGTTTTACAAGCTCATGCAAAAAGGTCTTATCCTTATCTGCCACAACGTAATCAAAGCGCACACCGGAGCGGATAAACACTTTTTTCACTCCCGGCACGGCGCGAAGCTTTCTTAAAAGCTCCACGTAATCTTTATGATCTACGGTGAGATTTTTACACGGTGTCGGGAAAAGGCACTGCCTGTCCCTGCACACGCCCTTTGTAAGCTGCTTTTTACAGGAGGGAAGGCGAAAATCGGCAGTGGGGCCGCCTACATCGTGGATATACCCCTTGAAATCCCTATCTTTCGTCATTTTCTCCGCTTCTTTTATAAGAGAGTCATGGCTTCTTGTCTGAAGAATGCGCCCCTGATGAAAAGTAAGGGCACAGAAGCTGCAGCCTCCAAAACACCCTCTGTTGCTTGTGAGACTGAATTTTACCTCCTCAAGAGCGGGAATTCCGCCTTTCTCTTCATACATGGGGTGATACGTTCCCGTATAGGGCAGATCGTAAATATCGTCCATCTCTTCCTGCGTCAGCGGCTTTGACGGAGGATTCTGTACTACATATCCCTTTGTGCCGTAAGATTCTGCCAGAGTACGGGCAGTAAAAGGATCTGTATTTTTATACTGAAGGGCAAAGCTTTCCGCATATTTCTTTTTGCTCTCTGCCACCTCATCAAAATCAGGGAGAAGGAGCGGCTCATACACACAGGACAAATCCTTTGTCTTAAACACAGTTCCCGGAATGTATGTGATTTCCTTTACCGGGATCCCGCTGTTTAATGCCTCTGCAATTTCCAGAATCGAATGCTCTCCCATTCCATAGGAGATAAGGTCTGCGCCGCTGTCCATAAGAACGCTTCTTCTCACCTTGTCATCCCAGTAATCATAGTGGGAAAGCCGGCGGAGACTTGCCTCGATTCCTCCAAGAATAATGGGCGTATCTTTATAGCTCTGACGGATCAGGTTACTGTAGACCATCACCGCCCGGTCCGGCCGATGCCCCATCTCTCCTCCCGGAGAATAGGAATCCTTCTGCCTGTGTTTTTTGGACACCGTATAATGATTTACCATAGAATCCATATTTCCGGCGCTTACTAAAAACCCAAGGCGTGGACGTCCGAACACCTGGATACTTTCTTTTTTTCTCCAGTCAGGCTGGGGGATCATTCCCACCTTATAGCCGTACTGCTCCAGAAGACGGCTGATAATGGCAGAACCAAAAGAAGCATGGTCTACGTAGGCATCTCCTGTGACGTATACAAAATCAACCTCGTCCCAGCCCCGTTCTTTCATCTCTTTTTCTGTTACAGGTAAAAATTTCTGCATAATTTATTCCTCATATGTACCGTCTATTACCTGCTCATAGGAGGCAATATAATAATCGGCAGTCTGTCGTTTTTCTTTTTCCTGGGGAATGCTGTATGTATCATGAACCGCACATACCTCCATTCCTGCATTTTTTCCCGCCTGGATCCCCGGAACAATATCTTCAAATACAAGACATTCTTCCGGGCTTACATGAAGCCGCCTGGCAGCTTCCAGATAGACGTCCGGAGCAGGCTTGCCTTTTCTGACCTCACAGGCAGTGATCACTGCATCAAAATATTCCCGGACACCGTTTGCCCGCAGACATGCTTCTATCAGCGCCACATCGTTGCTGGAAGCCACTGCCATACGGATTCCTTTTTCCCTTAAAAACGGTAAAAACTGTTTGACTCCCGGCTTTAAAGGAACACAATGACAGTATTGATCCATTGCCATCTCCTGCCATGTTTTTTTAATTTCTTCGATTGTATCAGGAATGGAAAACCGTTCCTTAAAATACTCTGCTACTTCCGTAAAACCCATTCCCTCCACGATCCTCTGCAGATCTTCTGGAACGGCAAATCCGTAAGAGCCAAGATAATCTATATCGATCTGTGACCAGACCCACATGGAATCCACCAGGGTTCCGTCCAGATCAAAAAGCACCGCCTTCTTTTTATTCAGCATATAACACCTCTGTCAAGCATTGTGATAAACCGCCTGCGCTCTGTATCCTTCCGCAATAATATCAAGCTGTCTGTGAAAACGCTCTAATTGCTGCAGATCTTTTGTGCGGAACACGCGCAGAAATTCATCCTGGATTTTCATTACTTCCCGTTTGTTTGATACTTTATAAAGATTTTCTATATTGTTTAAAATATCTTTTACAAGATTGGACTGCATCTGTGAAGAATTCTGAGCATCCATAATCTCATTTCGAACAGAAGACATTTCTCTGTCAAGGGAGATGATGGCGTCTGCCGCCTTGCTCAAACGCTCCGTCACATGGGGCGGCATATCTCCTTTATATTTATACTGGAGAGAATGCTCGATCGTTGCCCAGAAATTCATCGCCATTGTCCGGATCTGGATTTCCGCCTGCAGGCGTTTTGGTCCTTCGATTGTTTCTACTGTATAATAAATGATCAGATGATAGCTTCTGTATCCGCTCTGCTTCATATGCTTCAGATAATTCTTCTCACTTTTGATTTCCATATCGCTTCTTTTCTGGATCATGGAAGCTACGGTCTCAATATCTTCCTCAAACTGGCAGATGATCCGGATTCCTGCAATATCCTCCACTTCCTCTTCCATACGCTCTATCGGAATATGCTTTCTCTGCATTTTTTCCAGAATGCTGCTTACGCTTTTGACTCTTCCGCTTACCTGCTCAATAGGAGAATACAAATCGTTTTGCCTGTGTTCGTTAATAATATGCTCAAATTTAACTGTTAATTCTTTTACCGCCAGTTCATAGGGGCATAAAATACTTCTCCATAACTGTATTTCCATACTCAACGCTCCTTATATTTCCATACATTTTTTGATTATAACACAAAATCCGAAAAATTTCTCGTTAATATGTATACTTTCTTATATTTTTCTCATACGCTTTTAAAACCCAGTAGGGGTTTACACTGAGTTCTTTATAATGAGGGGTTTTAATATAAATCCCAAGATGAAGATGTACGGGAAACTTTCCTGTTGTCCCAATTTCCCCATATCCGCTGTTTCCCATATATCCCAGAATCTCCCCTGCCTTTACCCGGTCTCCTGCAGAAAATTCCTTTTCATATTCTGACAGATGGGCATAATAGAAATATGCGCCTCCAGGAGCACGTACCCCAATTCGGTATCCGCCAAGAGGCAGCCAGCCCACATTTTCCACCGTGCCTTCTGTCATGGAAAGAACCGGGTAATATCCGGAAAGATTTCTGCTTCCGAAAATATCCGTTCCCTCATGTATTCTTTTTCCTCCATATGACCTCTCCTCCCCGAATGTATCCTCATAAAAAAACTGCCTCTGAAAACTTTCTCTGTTTTCAGACAGAGGAAAATATTTTACATCTCCCCATATGGCTTCATACATATTACAAAGCGCATAAAATTCTTCTTTTTTGTACTTTTTATACACCTCGCTCCCTCTGTCAGGCTGACTGGGATAAAACTTCCCTTTCAGCATCGTTGCCGTAAATACTTCCCATATATTCTTTTCTTCGGAAATTTCCCGAAACACCTCTTCCGGCATATACTGTTCCCGAAAATTCATCTCTTCACAGACGTATTTGCCAAGGACAGACGCCTCGCCTCTCTCCCGGATTCCCTGCTCCATTATCACGGCAAAAAATACCAGCAGTAAAAGAGTCAGAACGCTACGGAAAAATCTGCGCTTCATAAGATGCCTCCACCGTGTCAAAATGCCAGATAGATTACGGCGCTACCTATATAGTGTATGTAAAGACCAGGAGGAATAGAACAAAAAAGAGTCTGATACCAGCTATTTGGTAAACAGACTCTTTTTTCGTCAGTTATTTTTATTCTATATCCAGAACCACTGTCTGGTGATAGTGCAGATAAGGCACAGTAAAACGTACCTCTCCGTTTCTCTGTGTAAACGGAAGCTCTTCTTTTCCAACGCCAAGATAGACGCGGCTGATTTTTTTCTCCGTATATACACAGCAGGAAATATTGTATAAAGGCACTACGTCCTCAATTACTTCCACAGCTCCGCGGCTGATCGGAGAAGCATACAGAAGATTTAAGCAAAACCGGTTTTCTTCTTCCTGGAAGTTCATTGCCGCGCGTCCTGCAGACGGCATTTCCACCTGGAAAGCTGACGCTTTGTAAATCTGGCGCAGTGCATTCAGGAAATATTGTCTGTGATATGCAGAACCAAATTTCTTGTAAATCCAGCCAAGCTTATGTGCCAGATATACAGCATTTCCATTTTTAACGGCTGCCGCATGGTCAAAGTCATCTCTGTTGTAAGGCGTGTTTTTATGACCGCAGTAAGTTCCGTAAGTACGTCCAAAATATGGAAGCATGACATTTGCCAGAACTTCCCCTTCCTTTACTTCTACTTTTGCAGCCGGGCTGTATGCCAGAAATGGTGAAGTTACCATATGCTCTGCCAGAGTGTCGCCCACGATAATATAATCTTTGTCGTATCCGTAAGCGCCCTGATATTCAAGACCCAGATCAAGCTGGAATTTTCCGTCTTTTACAAGACTTTCCCCTGTTACCAGAATTTTGCCGCCGTTTTTAATAAATGCTTCCAGTTTCTTTACAGATTCTTCCTCCAAAACAACACAGTCCGGAAAAATAACGGTATCGAATTCTTCGAAATTATCCTGATATACAATACCAAAGTCTACCTGATCTTCCAAAAGCATCTTTGCAGTGCCTTCGTTGCTTATTTCGTCCTTTGAAAGGTAAATTCCAAGTTTTGCAGTGGAGCTGCCGTGCAGACAGTAAGGCTCGATCTGTTCCGCGTAGCGATATGCATATCCGATATTTTTGTAGGTTTCCATATCCATCTCTCCGTCCGGGTGAAGATGATCTCCAATGGAACAGCCTGCACCGTATGTCATCATAGATGCCACTTCGTATTTCAGTGCTTCCTTTAACTTAAATCCGCCAAATTCTCCCCAGTCTGTATGGAATTTTCCAGTCATTCCCAGATAACCTTTTCCTGTTTTTCCAAAGAACTTCGCCCGGAAAGGCATCTTGTCATATCCACCCCAGGAAGTAGGAAGATCCTCCAGTTCAAAATGCGTAGAACCATTGTGGTACTCCGGACGATTGGGATCTGCGCCGCCGCTGTTAAAGAAAATTGTAGCCTCAGGATGTTTTTCATGAAGAATTTCTCCGCATTTTCTCATAAAATCCTGATGCTTCACTGTGTAATAGTATTTTGCATCTTCTTCTTTTTCCGGGTTAAGTCCCATTTTTTTCATACCCGCTTTACATTCCTCACAGTAGCAGGCTTCCGTCATAAAACAAATATCATAAAAAAGCCCGTCAATGTCTTCGTATCGGTCACACACTTCTCTTGTCAGCTCATAAATATGCTCTGCATAGCTTCCATCGTTTAAGCATAAATCAATCCAGGAGCAATTTGGCTTTGGATCATTCGGCTCTGCATTCAGATCAAAATTCGTGAGCATTGGAGTTCCGTCCTGATTTCTCATCCACCATTCCGGGTGCTTCTCTGCATCCAGGGCTGACCAGCCTGCTGTGATATACACTGGAATACGCACACCAATCTCATGTGCGGCTTCTATCATCTCTCCTAAAAGATCAAAATCTAAATGCGGGTGCATGGTACCGATCTTTGTGGGATAATAACATACACCGTGGTGACATTTTGCAAAAACAGTAATACTGGAAAGATTTCCTTCTTTTAATGCCGCCTGGAAGTTTTCTTTCGAAAATCTGGAACCAATTCCTTCAATCAGCGGTGAAGTATGAAAATCCAGATGCACCTGTCTTGGACTGATCGTATTTTTCAATGTCTTATTCCTCCTGAAATTATTTCTTTCTTCTCATTGTAATGGGAAATTGTCGGAATACAAAGGATAGAATCACGCATCACAAATCTGTTTCCCAACATCTTACAATTTCAGTATACGTTTTTCTTTACATTTGGCAAGATACAAAATTAGCATATATTTTGCTATTATTAGCACATTTTAAATTGCACTGTACAAACAGCCATGTTAAAATAAAAAGCAGATGAATCCATATAAAATCCGAAGAAATAACGTATCAAAAAATATAAAACACAGGAGAAATTCTCAAATGGTATCTGAATATATTGCAAACTTAAAAATAAAACAGTATGGCGGCAGTTTTATCTCCTGCCCTTCTTCCTGGGCTGCCACACGGGTGACTTCTTCCTATCATAAATTATACTTTCCTGTTTCAGGAGAAGCCAGGATTACTGCCAGAGGCCGTACGCATCTTCTGAAAGAACGGCAGTTAATGTTCATTCCCAAAGGAGTCACCCATTCCTTTTCCTTAACAGATTCCTGTCACCTTGAAAAATACTGGCTTCATTTTACCGCTTATTCTGAAGGAACTGATCTTTTTTCTCAGTTTACGGACATTACCGTATGGGATTTTTCCTCAGATGATATTTTTAAAAAGCTGACCGGATATTTCGATCAGCTTTTTTCCACGGAAAGCGCCAACGCAGTGGAGCTTTCTCTTTTGCAGCAGGCGTCCCTTTTTCAGATCTGCGCTCTGCTTTTTGCCCGCAGCCCGGAAAAAATCCCTTCCACCCTTGAAGACGCGCCGCTCCATTCCAAGCAGGCTGTTATCCTGAAGTATATGGATGCGCATCTTGCAGACTCTCTTACCATAGATCAGCTTGCAAAAGTTGTCTATATGCACCCCACTGCTTTTATCCGGTACTTTAAAAACCGCATGGGAATGCCGCCCTTAAAATATATTAAATACCTGCGCCTGGAACGGGCAAAATTATATCTGGAAACCACAGATTATACCATTCAGGAAATCGCCGTACTTACCGGGTTTACAACGACTTCACATTTCAGCAGGGAATTTAAAGCAGTCTACGGAATGTCTCCCGTGCAGGACAGAAAGTCGGTTTATTGAATTTGTTTATTTATCAGCAACAAAAACACCCCTGAAAGTCTGAATTACTTCAGACCTCCAGGGGCATTCTTTACGCTTGGACACATATCATGTTTTTACATGATTTTATTTATTATTTTTCGTTGATAGCTGCCTGTGCTGCTGCAAGACGAGCGATCGGAACACGGAATGGTGAGCAGGAAACGTAGTCCAGACCAATCTTATGGCAGAACTCTACAGATGTCGGGTCACCGCCGTGCTCACCGCAGATACCGATGTGCAGGTTCGGGTTAACCGGTTTTCCTAACTTGATAGCCATTTCCATTAATTTGCCAACGCCTGTCTGGTCGAGTTTTGCGAATGGATCGTTCTCGAAGATCTTAGCGTCATAGTATGCGTTCAGGAACTTACCAGCGTCATCACGGGAGAATCCGTATGTCATCTGAGTAAGGTCGTTTGTACCGAAGCAGAAGAAATCTGCATCTTTTGCAATTTCGTCAGCTGTAAGAGCAGCTCTCGGAATCTCGATCATAGTACCAACTTCGTATTTGAGGTCAGAACCTGCTGCTGCGATTTCAGCGTCAGCTGTCTCAACAACAACTTTCTTCACGTATTTCAGCTCTTTTGCATCGCCTACTAACGGAATCATGATCTCTGGGCAAACATTCCAGTCAGCGTGTGCTTTCTTTACATTGATAGCTGCACGGATAACTGCTTTTGTCTGCATTTTTGCGATTTCAGGATAAGTTACAGCAAGACGGCATCCACGATGTCCCATCATTGGGTTGAACTCATGAAGAGAATCGATGATTGTCTTGATCTGCTCAACTGTTTTGCCCTGAGAATCAGCAAGTTTCTTAATATCTTCCTCTGTTGTAGGAACGAACTCATGAAGCGGCGGGTCAAGGAAACGGATAGTAACCGGGTTTCCTTCCAGAGCTTCGTATAATTTTTCGAAATCTCCCTGCTGTTCCGGAAGAATCTTCTCAAGAGCTGCCTCTCTCTCTTCCAGTGTCTCGGAGCAGATCATTTCACGGAATGCATCGATTCTGTTACCTTCGAAGAACATATGCTCTGTACGGCAAAGACCGATACCTTCTGCGCCTAACTCGCGAGCTTTCTTAGCGTCAGCCGGAGTATCAGCGTTTGTACGAACTTTAAGAGTTCTGTATTTGTCAGCCCATCCCATGATTCTTCCGAA
>SAMEA3387512__coassemble_1239_pt1 | contig 21386 bp, 18 predicted proteins | sample SAMEA3387512__metabat2_high_PE_036 | metagenome-assembled genome bin SAMEA3387512 (sample SAMEA3387512) | Felis catus | biome: Faeces | place: United Kingdom | collected 2012
GCATTAAATCGCTGTCCTCCAATGCTGTGATGTCCAAACCCAGGCGCATAAAACGGTTCTGCATTTCACGGGCGGCAAGACCGGAGCTTCCTTTTCCATACACAAACACTCTGGAGCCGTCTACCATATAACTTACAATACGTCTAAACTGTTCTTCCTCTGCAAGATTATAGCTTTTATTCAAAATTTCCTGATAAGCCTCAAAAACAGTCCTTACCTGGTCTGTAATCACCCTGTCTGTACCATTAAAAGATTCTTTATATCGGTAAATAAATTCCCTGTACCCTTTAAATCCACATCTTTTTGCAAAACGGGATAACGTTGCCTCCGATACAAAAAGATACTCCGATATATTCTTTGAAGAAAAATCCATCTTTGTTTTATTTTTAATAAAAAAATCCGCAACTGTTTTTTCCAAAGAAGACATATTTTCGTAATGGCTTTCAATTATCGGTATCACTGTTTTTTCGTAATATTTCATTTGCTGATTGCTTACCTTTCTGTCGATTTCTATAATTGTAAAAGGCTCCCAGCATACCCGCGTTATTTTCATATTCAGCAAATGTCAATGTAGTCTTTTCCGCAATACCCGATACCAGATATTTATTCAATGCTTTTATCAGTAATGGTTTCCAATACTCTCTCCGGGACATGATTCCTCCTCCCAGAATAACCACTTCCGGATTCAATACATAGCAAATATTTGCTATTCCTTTTCCCAGTATATCTGCCATTTCTTCTATAGCATAAATGCACTCCGTATCTCCTGCCATAGCCTTATCAAATATTATTTTACCATTTAATTCTCCTGGCTGCAATTTCTTTTGCTTTTCCACTTTTTCCACAAGACTTTTGCTGGCTGCCGTATCCTGAAATATTCCGTCAGGAAGATACATATATCCCACTTCACATGCACTGTTACTGAATCCATGAAAAATTTCTTTATTTATAACAATACATCCTCCGATTCCTGTTCCTATTGTCAGGCACACGCAAATCCTCGCATTCTTTCCTGCTCCGCTCATGCTTTCCGCAAGTCCTGCACAATTTACATCATTTTCAACTTCACATGGAATATGAAATTCTTCTTCTAAAATATCTTTTATTTTTGTTCCCGTCCATTCCGGAATTAACGGAGAAGAATAAAAAATTTCTCCTTTTTCAGGATCCACCATTCCTGCAGTAGATACAGCAATGCCTTCTGCTTCCGGAAATTCTTCCAGACATTCTCCTGTCAGTTTTTTAATACATTCCATGATACCCGGACCTTTTCGTTCACCTGCTTTTGTAGGTGTCTCTTTTTTTATAAGAAAATTCTCATTTTCATCTATAACGCCATACTTGACAGCAGTTCCTCCAATATCAATACATATGTATTTTTTCATTTTCCTTCTCCTTATTCTTTATATATTCTCCGATTTTCTGTCCCAAAATACCGTGGCTGTCTTTATCAAGGTGCATATAATCTAAAGTGTTCATTTTCACAAAATCACCGGCATCCAGAAAATCCACATGCAGCTCGTCTGCAATTTTTCTGTATTCTTTGGCTACTCCTTTTGAACGCTCAGAACAAATTCCCATTTCTTCCCCTACGAAAGACATTTCACATTCCGGTTCAATAGGACCGGGCGCAACAAGAAGTATTCTCGGTGTTTCCCGCCATGCCGGAATCTGCTGTGCCTTTATCAAAAGTCTTTTCATACCGCAGGCAATATTTCTTGGCGTAAGACCGAAACGTGCTTTACAGTCATTTGTGCCAAGCATTACCACCATAAAATCCAGTGGCGAATGACTCATCATACAGGGATACAGATATGACAGACCACTCATTCCTTCATTAAGGGGATCTTCAAATACTGTTGTCCGTCCGCACAGTCCTTCTTCAATAACTGTGTACTCCTGTCCCAAGAAGGAAGCCAGTTGTCCGGTCCAGCGGACTTCATCCGGAAAACGTCCGTCAGTAAACGCATCATATCCCCATGTATTAGAATCTCCATAACATAATATTCTTTTTTTCATATTTACCTCGCAATCCAGAAAGGGGCATTCACAAAGAATCTGCTCCTTTGGAATGCCCTCCTTCAATTTTTTACTTTTCAAGTTTATTTTTTACATTGTATGGTACATTTCCTGCGAAAAAGTCTGCAATGCAATCTCCTATAATTACCTGTGAACGATGCTCGGATTCGAGAGATGCCGCTCCCATATGAGATGTTATAGAAACATTGTCCATAGAAAGAAGTGGATTATCTTTTTCCGGCGGTTCCTGAACAAGCACATCAAGACCTGCTCCCTGAATCTGTCCTTCTTTTAAAGCCTGGATTAAATCCTCTTCATTAATTACACCGCCCCTGCAGGTATTAATCAAATACGCTGTGGGCTTCATCATTGCAAATACATTCTTGTCTATCATTCCCTTTGTTTCTTCATTAAACGGAACGTGCAGACTTAAAATATCACTTTCCCGGAACAGCTCTTCTTTGTCTTTTACAAAAGTAACTCCATATTTTTCATCATCCTGATCTGGGAAATACGCATCGTAAACAAGAACTTTTACGTCAAATCCCTTCATCATACGGACAAGCTGCTTACCAATATTTCCAAAGCCCAAAAGACCTACTGTCTTTCCATCTAATTCATTTCCTGTAATTGTGGAAGGCCAGATTCCATTTCTGCATCCTTCTGTACAATGAGAAAAACGGCGGCCAATATTTAAAATATGGAGAAGCGCTACTTCTGCAACTGCTGCTGAGTTTGCACCTGGTACATTTCCTACAAGAATACCTGCTTCCGTTGCTGCCGGAATATCAATATTGTCCATTCCAGCGCCATAACGTACAATATATTTCACCTTGCCTTTTACCTGATTCAGGGTTTTTGTATTCCATGGTTCCCATGTACTTATAACTGCATCGGCTTTACGTGCCATTTCTACTGTTTTTTCTTCATCTCCAGTCGGGATAGGCTCTTTTAAAAGAGTCCATCCTTTTTTTTCAAAAAAATCATCAAGATATGTTACATCAACCTTTGTACTGTCAAGATTCAACCATATTGTTTTACTCATAATCTTACTCCTTTTATTTCACAGTTTTCTGTACGGCTTCCAGTTTTTTAATTGCATCTCCAATAGCACCGTCTACATCAAGAGTATCTGTAACAACTTTATTCATCATCTCTGCCATTGGGAAAGTGAAATAATGTTTTGCAGCAATGGCGCGGCCTTTGATTCCTTCAACAGGATAGCCATAATAACCTTTTGCTTTTTTTGCATAGTCGATAATCTGTGCATTGACACCATCTGCCCATACGCCTTCACCTTCCATATCCTGGAATAATGGTGCAAATACCGGCGCTGTAATTTCCAGATATTCCTCATACCACTCTTTATCATACATATATTCAATCAGTTTTGTAGCAGATTCTACGTCGTCACATGTTTCCATAATTGCAAAACCTGTTGCAAATCCCATTGTTGTATCATTGTCTGAACCAGCCGGCAAACTTACCATTTCTGTATTTTCAAAGAGTTCTTTATTCGCTTCATCTGACCGGAGCGCATTGTATAAGGTCGGTGCATTAAACACGATTCCACATTCTCCCATAAGATATGCAGAGTTATTTCCGCCTGGATCCCATGTGCTTGCAGATTTTGGAATCACACCGCCGTCATACATTTCTTTGTATTTTGTTAAAAGACTCTTTGTCACATCATTATCAAGAGTAATATTTCCGTCTTTATCGAAAATGTATCCGCCCTGATCCCAGTTAATCATACGGAACATATTCTCTCCATCTTCGTCAGTTGGTCCGCAGCCAATGCCAAGACCGTAAAAGCCGTTGTCCGGATCGGAAATCTGTTCTGCAACTTCAAAAACCTCATCCCATGTTTTCGGAAGCTCTGTGATTCCTTTTTCTTCCAGCTTGTCTTTACGCACAAACATCATTGTTGAGGAACTTGTCATAGGTACAAAATAATGTTTTCCATCTATTTTTGTTCCTTCATAAACTGCCTCAAAATAAGGACGCTCTTCATTAATGTTGCTTACAATATCAGAAACATCTTTATAAGGAATGTTTGGATAATAGTTTACTACTTTTGTTACTGCAGAAGTGGTAATGTCCGGAACATTGCTTCCTGCCTCAATTGCAGCGTTCAGCTTAGTCATAAAATCTGTTGCCCCGATAAACTCATATTTTACCTTGATTCCGGATTCTTCTGCAAAAGCATCAAGGTGCTCCTGCATTGCAGTATTAGCATCATCGCTGAATACTTTTTCTACCCATACAGTTAATTCTTTGTCCGCTTCTTTTTTTCCGCCCTCTGCCTTCTTCTCTTCTCCTGAGCCTCCGCAAGCTGTAAGAGAAAGTGCCATTGTTGCTGCCAAAGCCGCTGCCATCCATCTTTTTTTCATGTTCAGTACCTCCTGAATATTTTATTTTTATTCTTCTTTTTTATTTCTATATAGATTACAAATATTACATTTTTACTCCGCCTGCTGTTTTTCCGCCTACAAGCGAACCAGATGCAAGCATATAAATAATTAAAATAGGAACACAGGCTACGATTGCTCCTGCCATTAACTGTCCCCAAGGATACATATCTCCAAAAATCAGTCCTGATATAATCAGAGGGAATGTCTGCATTGAAGTTGTGGTTACGTTAACAAGAGCGTAAAGGTATTCACCCCAGCACATTGCAAACGCAAAAATCGTAGTGGAAATTATTCCCGGCAAAGCCAGTGGAAAAATAATCTGATACATAGCGCGAAAACGGCTGCATCCATCCACTGTAGCTGCCTCTTCCAAATCATATGGTATAGACGCAATATGCGGAATCAAAATCCATGCTACATAAGGAAGAGTAAAAGTAGGATATATAAGCATCAATCCTAAAATATTATCTGTCAGTCCTATCTTTGACACGAAAATGTATAATGGAATGTACAACACGGAAGTAGGAAGTAAGTATGTAAATAAAATCGTCTTCGAGAAAAACTTCTTTCCTTTAAATTTCATTCTTGCCAGCGTATATGCTGCCGGATATGCTACGACAATAGAAAATGCGGAAACAAATACAGCTACCAGAAGACTGTTTTTCATACCATTAAGAAAAGCTGTTTTTGTAAACAATGTTTCATATGATTCCAATGTCGGCATATTAGGAAACATAGTCGGAATTCTGCTGTATATTTCTGCCTGTCCTTTAAATGACGTATTTAACATCCAGTAAATCGGCGCAAGTGCCACAATCAGACAGACTGCAATAAACACTCTGCTTAAAATTTTTACACTTCGTTTCTGTCTCATATACTCACCCCTTAATCATTCTGATCCAACATCTTCTTGGATAAAATATTAATAAGAATAATCAAAACCGGCATAGCAAGAACTGCTACTGCAATACCTTTTCCAAGCTGCATACTTGTCATCGCCGTCTTATAACTAAATACATTCATAACCTGTGTAGAACCGTTTGGTCCTCCACCTGTCATAAGCCATACCGTTTCAAATTCATTTAATGTCCAGATTGTAGACATTAATGTGGAAAGCATAATAACATCTTTAATCTGAGGTAAGGTTACATACCAGAAACGCTGCCACATATTCGCTCCGTCAATTGCAGCTGCTTCATAGTAATCCTTCGGTATTGTCTGCAATTTAGCCAAAATAGAAATTCCAAAGAACGGTGTTCCTCTCCATACATTGGCTACAATAATCGTAAACATTGCAAGACCTGCTGAGCCGAACCATACCAGATCGGAATCAATAATATGCAGTGCCTTCAAAACATAGTTTGCAACTCCGCCTGTAGATGAGAAAATCCATCTCCAGTTAAGAACAGCTACGATATTAGGTAATGTCCACGGAATTAAAAGCAGAGCACGTACAACATTACGTCCCCGAAAATCTACATTTAATGCCAACGCCATCAGTACTCCAAAAATACACTTTGAAATAATAGAGAAAAAAGTAAAACTCAAAGTATTAAGCAGAGAATGCAGATATTCTTTATCCGTAAGCAACTCTATATAATTTTGAAAACCGATAAATGATGCGCTTCCGCCAATACTCTTATCGGTAAAACTGAGGGAGACACCCCAGATAATTGGCCCTGCCAAAACACAAAGAAGATAAATAATCAACGGAGCATTGACTGTATAGGCAAACCTGGTGTTTTTCTTCAATATTTTTTGTTGAGATGTCTCCTTTTTTGAAAATGCACTCATTTCATTCCTCCTATCCTCGGTATAAATGTCCGAACAATTAAGTTAGGTTTATTATATTCAAAACCGATTATTCTTTCAATATGTTTTATTATATTAGAAAGTTCTTTCTTTATTTGTTCTATTTGCACAATTAATTCTTGATAATCGCATTTTTATTTTAGTGCTTTTTCCCAAGTGCTGAAAGTGCTTTCTATTTTTCAAAATTTATTGAAATTACTTTTCTTAAGCATATAATATTTATTAAAGATACCTAACAGGTATAGAAATATTCAGGAGACTATATTTAACGAAAGGACATAGGTACATAATTATGAATTCAAAAATTGAAAAACTGAAGGGGCATTTGATTGTTTCCTGTCAGGCGCTTCCGGAGGAGCCTCTGCACTCTTCATATATTATGGGCCGCATGGCAGCCGCCGCTTATGAAGGCGGAGCTTACGGTATTCGAGCCAATACATGTGAAGACATTCAGGAAATCCGAAACAATGTAGATCTTCCTGTTATTGGTATTATAAAAAAAGAATACCCTGACAGCTCTGTATACATTACTCCCACTTTAAAAGAAATAGACAGGCTCATGGAAATAAAACCGGAAATTATAGCATTAGACGCAACGAACAGAATCCGCCCCGGCAATACTTCTCTTGATGATTTTTTTATGGAAGCAAAGCAAAAATATCCGGAACAGCTCTGGATGGCAGATTGTTCTACTATAGAAGAAGCTATACATGCAGATCGTCTCGGTTTTGATTTTATTGGAACGACACTTGTGGGATATACTGAAGAAAGTAAGAATCTTAAAATTGAAGAAAATGATTTTTATATTATAAAAGAAATTCTTCGCAATGTTTCTCATCCTGTCATTGCAGAAGGAAATATTGATACTCCTCAAAAAGCCAAAAGAGTAATACAGCTGGGATGTTTCAGTGTTGTTGTAGGTTCTATTATTACACGGCCGCAGCTAATCACTAGGTCTTTTACGGAATCATTAAATGAAGTAGTTGATGTTTAAAACATAAACCATATATTTATATGTACCCGGATACCCGGAAGAGAAAGGAGTTTATACTGTGAACAAATTAGAAAAATACTACAATATTTTCCCGGCTTTTTATGCCTGCTACGATGATAATGGAGAAGTAAGTCCCAAAAGAATACAGGAGCTTACCGAACACTTGATTAAAAAAGGAGTAAAAGGTGTTTATGCCTGCGGTTCTTCTGGAGAATGCATTTACCAGAGTATCGAAGACAGAAAGATTACTCTTGAAAATATTATGGAGGCTGCAAAAGGGCGCTTAACAGTAATTGCACATGTGGCATGCAACAACACAAAAGACAGTGTTGAACTGGCCCGCCATGCAGAATCTCTTGGTGTAGATGCCATTGCAGCAATTCCCCCTATTTACTTCCATCTTCCGGAATATTCTATTGCCGAATACTGGAATGCCATCAGCAATGCCGCACCAAATACCGATTTCATTATTTATAATATTCCACAGTTGGCAGGAACAGCTCTGACACTTCCTCTTCTGCGTACTATGAGAAAAAATCCAAATGTAGTCGGCGTAAAAAACTCTTCTATGGCAACGCAGGACATCCAGATGTTCAAAGCTGAAGGAGGAGAAGACTTTGTAGTATTCAATGGTCCGGACGAACAGCTTGTAAGCGGTCTGTCTATCGGCGCTCAGGGCGGAATTGGCGGCACATATGGCGTAATGCCGGAACTGATTCTTAAAATCAAAGAACTTACAGATGCCGGAGATCTGAAATCTGCACGAAATGTACAGAATGCCGTAGATTCTGTTATTTACAAAATGTGTGAAGCACACGGAAATCTTTATGCTGTTATTAAAAAGATTTTGGAAATCAATGAACATCTCTGTATAGGAAGTGTACGTGCTCCATTATCTCCGCTTACGGAAAACGATGTTCACATTGCAGAAACTGCTGCTGAAATGATTCGTGATGCAATAAAAAAATATTGCTGATTTTTAAAAATGAACTGCCCCCTGTCAAACAGACAGATGAAAAATAAGATTTTCTATCTCCAACCCCAGCTGTACGGTTGGAGATATTTTTATGTAGCTTTGCATTTTTTGTGGAGTCATCTCTCGTTTTTACTCTCTTTTCATTTTTCTGCACGCAAGAATCCCTCCAAGAAGAAGCACTGGGAAAATCACTCCCGCCAGAATCCCCATTTTCAGGTTGTCGCCAAAAGCACTCGACACAGCGCCCACCACAGTGGGACCACCGGAGCAGCCAAGGTCTCCTCCAAGGGCAAGGAATGCAAACATGGCTGTTCCGCCTTTGGGAATAGCTGCCGCCGCCTTACTGAAGCTTCCCGGCCACATAATCCCAACAGAAAGGCCGCATACCGCACAGGCAGCAAGACTTAACTGAGGAACAGGCAGAAGGGAAATTCCAAGATAGGACAAAATACAGAGACAGCAGCTCAAAATCATAAAACGGTCAAGATTAATCCTGTGTCCGTATTTTCCGTAAAAAGCCCTCGCCGCTCCCATAAGAACTGCAAACGCCATAGGTCCTGCAAGGTCTCCTAAAGCCTTTGTGATTCCAAGTCCTTTTTCCGCAAAGGCAGACGCCCACTGGCTGACAGCCTGCTCGCTCGCCCCGGCACACACCATCATGATCAAAAGAACCCAGAACATTTTCATTCCAAACAGTTTTTTAATGCCGATTCCCGTCTCTCCCTCTTCCATAAGAGATGCCATAGGCACTTTTGTAAAAGCAAATGCATTCACAAGAGGAACAACCGCCCATACTGCAGCAAGCAGCTTCCAGTTTTCGATTCCTGCCGCCTGAAAAAACAATGTAGAAAGGAGAACAACTCCTACATGCCCCCAGCAGTAAAAAGAATGAAGCATACTCATTGCTTTTTCCTTATTATCAGAAGGGCAGGATTCCACAACAGGGCTTACCAGAACCTCCAGAAGCCCTCCACCGATGGCATACACCATCACGGAAATAAGGATTCCCGCAAATGGCGGCATCACTTCCGGCAGAACCGTCAAAAAAAGAAGCCCTACCGCTGACATGATATGGGCAATTACCATTGACGCCCTGTAGCCGATTTTATCCACAAATCCGATGGACAAAAGATCTACAAGAAGCTGCACACCAAAATTAAAGGTTACAAGTGCCGTAATCTGTGATAAGGGAATATCATAGCTCCTTTGAAAAGTCAGAAACAGGAGCGGAACAAAATTGTTCACGATCGCCTGTACAATATAGCCGGTAAAACAGGCGGTCATTGTTTTGTTGTACTTGTTTTTCATAGTAGTCTCCTGGTATTTATTTGTCCTCAGAATTATAACTCTTTTTTTCCGGTTTTGCCATAAAAACTCCCTGTAAATCCTTTATAATTTCCCCCTCCGTACTGCCGAATTAATATTACCTTTGCATACGCAAGATTCACTCTTCTATAATTTCCCAGTATCCGCTAAACCCACGCCCTACAAAATGTACATTATCCATTGCTTTTATATGACGCTTTACTGTTTTGGCACTCACACCTAATGCAATTGCCATTTTTTCAGTACTTATCTTATTATTTTTTCGTATTAAACTCATTATTTGCTTATCCAGGACATCTTGAGGGACATCTTGAGGGACATCTTGAGGGACATCTTGAGGGACATCATAATTCAGATTCGGCATAATCACCGTAAACTGATACCTGTCTGACCTGAATGATGGTTTTTTATCCTTTGCGTAATTCACTTGAACTTCATATCCACTGATGATTTTTCCGAATCCGCTGCCTTTCCGCTCCATATACCCGAGCCTGTTAAGCACATCTGCAAGAACCGGATTTCTTCTGGTTGACGGAACTGTAAGTGGGTCTCTTTCCTGAATAACAGAACCGTCCGCCATTCCTCCTGGAGAATAAATCTCCATACGGTCATCATATATGTCAATATGAACCTCGCTTCCATTGACAAGGTAATCTCTGTGAGCCAATGCATTAATCAATGCTTCATGATAGCTGCGCTCTACATATTCCGGCATCTCTTCTCTGGAATTCGAAGTTTTCCTCCACATCATTTTTGCATTTCGCTTAATAAATGCCTCTCCATTTTCAATCAGGGAAAGAACGCTTCCTTCATACTCCGCATCATCAATAGCATCTAATATCCCGTTACTTTTATTCAACCCATTCCACCTTGTACAAAATAGTCTTGACCATCGAATCGGGCTCTCATCTGCAATTAATGCTCCTGCGTTTGTTAAATATCCTTGCTCATTTGCCATTCCAAAAGAAATCAAGTCTTTCTCATCAAAACTGTTTCCCGTCCACTTCTTATATCTCTCCCGAAGTTTTGAGAATGCGTAATCATCTACTTTATAGGCGGAAATCTGTGAATCATAAGAAGTATTCCTGCCACGTAAAACTAATCTTTTTAATTCAGTTGCAGTTGCTTTCACACTTTCGTTTCCCACACGCACATAAGCTTCCAACACACCATCTCCTGAATAATAATATGGTGTCTCATCTCCCTTAAAAATATCTAATACAACCAATATATTTTCGTTTTCCTCTTCAAATCGTAGCCGGAATTCCGGAATCGGATCCAGTCGTGTCTTAATAATCTCACTGATTTTCTCTGCATCACCGCTCGGATCTTCCAGACCAACAATCTGTCCATCATTGGTTATTCCAAAAATCAATGCACCGCCAAAGGTATTCGCAAATGCACTCACACTTTTGCACCAGCTCTTTGGTTTACGTGCTTCTAAAATAAGTTTTTTATCATATTCTGTTGCTTCACCAATCAATTTCCCAATATCCATATTCAATATCCGCCTTCTTGTTATATAGTTTACGTCAAAAACATTCTTCTATACAATAAATAATTCCATGCCCCGATACAGGTACAACAATCTTCGTCTGCCTCAGATTTGAAAGTAATTTATAATCTCCATAATTTATTGTTTTACAAATAAATTCAGTCCTTTTTCCATAAGAGCATTTTTAATGTCCACTTTTTCTTTTCGAATATCCACTTTTACAGCCTAAATATCTACTTTTTTATCATTTAAAAATCCTCTTATATGCAAATAACGACTGTGAATCTCGCTTTTCTCATATAAAAGCATATTTCTAAAAAAAGCCTCCAGATACTCTGTTGTTTCATGAATGCCTTTTTTCAGGTTCGTATAATTTGCACGAACAAGCGCATTTCAAAAACACCATGCATTTTCCGCAAATATATCATTCGTAACTGAAAATCCCAATGTTCTCAAATATTTGATAGAGAACACGGCTGTCGTTCTTGTATTTCCTTCTCCCAAAACATGAATTTGCCATCGTCCAGAAATAAAAACAGCAAGATGATGAATTATTTCACTCATCGATAATCCTTTGTAACTAAAATCTTTTTCCCGGTTTTGTAATATTATAGTCCCTCATCTTACCTGAATATGTATAAATTCCCTGAAATAATTTACGATAAATCGAATATATACTCATTAGGTGAAAACGTAAAGCTTTCTCTGAAAGTATCTCTGCAATTCGGGAAGATACTTTATCTGCTTCTTCCGTACGTTCGTCATTAGATAAATGTGCCGGTTTTTTCATAACACAGACTAATCTGATTTATATTGTGTAATCAACCTCTCAATTTCCTTATGCATCTGCTCTACCACATTATCCGGTCCAACAATTTTTATACTCTCACCAAGTGAGAATACCCAGCCTAAGAACTGTCTGCTGACATGTACATCTACATTTACTGTAAAGTGTTCATCATCTGTCTGTTCCTGCATAATTTGAGCAAGCCGATACAACTTGAACTTCTGATTACTTCCCTTCGGCACTTATCCCGTCTCCTTTCACCGAATGATACCTCAAGTATACCATAGACAGAATATCCATAGCGCATCTTTTTACACAAAACTCGTTGAAAAATAAACTATTTCCCGATTTTGTAATACACTGAATCTGTCATCTTTCATACTCCCCTCATTTCTCTGTAATAATCTGGAAATCACTTACATTTTTCTAATTTTTCTTCAACTTTTACTTTTCGATAATCCAAAAAATCACCAACCAGAATCAAGACTTCAGAAACACCTGACAGAATCAGTCCTGCTTTTGCAAGCAGACTGATTAAACCAACATTAGCCAATCTCTGGATATTTCTGTTTATTTTTCTATTCTCATAATATATTTTTCTCAACATATCTTTATTTTTCATTATACCTTTGCCTCCTCTTCTTTTACCAGACTCTTTTTACAAATTTTGCAGATTGTTTCTACTGGAGTAACTAATACCACCTTTGCATATGCCATATCTCCATTTTGTTTTTGACCGTAATAAATAGAAAAAGCCCTTTGAGAAAAGGATTTTTCCTCTCTCAAAAGGCAAATTAAAAAATTAGAATTAGTGATGACGCTATCCCTCTCCCAGATATACTTTGACGTACCATAAGAAGGAAAGGGTAAAACGCCTCGCAGGATATCACCGCCTGTGAGCTACAGATAGCTCAGATCCAGTATAGTCTCATTCCAAACTCATGGCTCATACGATCCGGATGTCCTTCAACTCTGGAAAGCAAAGTGCAGATATCCTGATATGTATTTTTTGCCACACATTTTCCATTTCTGTCAGAAAGAACAAGTATAAGATTCCATTTCTGCGCCTTTCCATAATTTTTCTCAAACACTTTTACCATAACACGGCTATCTGCCGGAACTTCTGCTGTAACAGTTCCCTTTTCCACCAATTCTCCGTTCAATGTCTCTGTAATCATCCATGTAAGTTCACATTCTCCAAGAGCTTCGTCTGTATCATTTACAATATACAGACTGTCTAAATAATCTTTGTGCTTTGCAAAAACACCTACAGGAGCATTGCTTTCCAGCATGGCCTGAAGACCCTTTTTGGGAATTCCCCACCAGTCATATAATCCATAGAAACTCTGAGGACACAGATCAATAAACATGAATTGTACATATCCCGAACATGGTTCATATTTCTGAATCCTGTAATGCTCTGTATAATATTTCAGAAGCTTATACTGATATTCCTGAATCTTCGGGATATCATCCACCAGTTTTTCCAGACGATGATATATCGCCGGAACAGTTTTCAGATTTTCACTGCTGCCTGGTGCATCAAATCCATACTCTGTATTCAGCTTTTCTGTCTGTTCATAAATATCTGCATATTCTCCACCGCTTAAAGAACCCAGATAATTATGGCTGTCCCCGCTGAACGTATCATCCTCGCAGAAAGAGCCCTTTATGATCGGCCTGCCCGGATCCATTTTCTGCACTTCCCTGTACAGAGCAGGTCCGGGATTTTCCTCCATGAATCTTCTCCTTACATTTCCGTCTGGATCAATACATCCCGGTTCATTCATAATGATCCAGCAGATCAGAGACGGATGATGCTTCAGAAGTTTTACATTTTCTCTGTAAACGTCTGCAAATCTCTGCGCCCATTCGTCTGTAGAGGGATGAGTCCAGTTGTACTCTGAATCCTGAAGAACTGCAATTCCCAACTCATCACACAGATTATAAAAAACTTCCTGCTCTGTATGGACATGTACCCGCACCAGATTAAATCCTGCCGCCTTTATATTAAGAAGATCTCTCAGATACCGTTCCCCTGTCATTGCAGAAATATAACAGTCCGGAAAATAAGATGTTCCTCTTATATACAGTTTCCTGTTATTAAGCCAGAATCTTGTTATTTTTTCATTACGCTCAATCTGAATGTCCCGAAAAGCAAAATTCGTTGTTCTGCTGCTCAGTATGTCTTTTCCCCTGCTTAACGTAAGTTCTGCCTGATACATCCAGGGATAACCATGATCCCATGTGGACCACAGTCTGACATCTTCCACTTTAAGCTCGCATTTAAAACCTGTCTCTGCTTTCTCTGCCATTATCTGAACAGTTTTTTCTGCCTTTATAAGACCGGACTCTTTTTCCCGGATCTTTACATTAAAATCATATGTCTCCCCGGATTTCAGACCTCGCGCTTCAGTTTCCACATATACGTCTGCTTTCCTTACATCCGGATCCAGTTCATACTTCAGATCTGTCTGATCTTCCAGAACACCTTCTTCTGTCAGGATCAGTTCCACTTTTCCGTAGATTCCTACAGGATTTACATCTCTCTGGATAAATGTATCAGAATGTTCGTAGGTACCTTTTACCATATTTCTTTTTACCAGGTGGGTTCTGGAATCCTGTGCATCCAGCTCCACCTCATCATCCCATGGAGAACTTACCTTTACAATGAGATAATTTTTCTTTCCAAAAACAAGCTTATCTTTTACATTAAAGGAAAATGGTGCGGAATATCCTTCATGCTCTCCAAGAAATTCTCCGTTAAGCCAAACTTTTCCATAATAATCTACATTGGTAAATTTAAGGACAACATCTGTAACTTTCTGATCCGGAACTTCAAACTCTGTTTTGTACCACCAGGGCGCCTGATTGAAATATCTCAGTTCACGCCCGAAATATGGCTGTCTGGCATAGATAAGCTGCAGATGTTTCAGTTCCTCCAGTTCCTCCCATTCAGACACCTGGGAACCTACGGAAGTATCCGCTTCCCTGGCAGCATAAAGCCCGGTCTTTTCCCCTGTATCATGAACATCCTGCAAAATTTTCCATCCTTGTTTTAATTCAATCCTTGTTTCCATTTCAGCCTCCTAACTCTTGACCGCACCTGCAGCCATACCTTCGATTATGTTTTTGTTAAGAATAAAATACACGATCAGTGTAGGCAGGATCGATATTACGATCGCCGCAAATGTACTTCCCCAGTCCACTCTTCCGAACTGCCCCACAAAGTCATTCAGGCCAATTGGCAGAGTTTTCATATCAGAAGATGAGATAAATGTATTGGCATATGTAAATTCGTTCCATACAAAAACAAAATTGTATGTAAGAACTGTCATTGTAGTATTTTTAGCCATAGGTACCACGATCTTGCGGAATGTGGTTCCCATTGTGGCACCGTCAATAACTGCTGCTTCCAGAAGAGAATCCGGCATAAATTTAAAAAATCCGGTGTAAAGATAGATACACATTGGAAGTCCGAACCCGATCTGCGGAAGCACCAGTGCCCAGTATGTATTTCTCAGTCCGATCCTGTTATAAATCTGGAACATGGGTATAAGGCAGGAAAAAATAGGCACCATCATTCCAAACAGGAAAAATGCCATCAGTGCATTGGCATATTTTACCTTTACCTTGCTGATCACAAACGCCACCGGACACCCCAGGACTACGATGCCAAGAAGTGTGAGAACTGCCACAACCGTACTGTTAAGAAAATATCTTGGAATGGATGAGATCGTCAGTGCGCTGATATAGTTTCCAAGATAAAATCCTGATGGCAGAGCATACTGTGCAGTATATGTCATTTCATCCGGTGTTTTCAGGCTGGAGCAGACAACCCAGAAAATAGGGTAGACCTGTATCATGACAAAAATAAGGATCACTACATAGAACACAGCACGAATAGCTATATTTTTTCTTGATTTTATCATTCTGACTCATCTCCTTTCGCCGATCCCAGGCATTTCTGTATAATCCCTACTGCTACCAGACATTCAATGACCAGAAAAACGGACAATGTACTTCCATAGCCAAAGTCAGCCGAATTAAAAGCAGTTTTATACATATAAGTTGCCACCATTTCTGTTGATCTGGATTTATTGTCAAGAATATAAAATACGTCAAAGGTTTTCAGACAGCCATTTACAAGCATTACAATGACAATGCTGAATATATTTTTCACCAGTGGAAGCTTAATGTAACGATACTGTTGGAAAACATTGCAGCCATCCATTGTAGATGCCTCGATCACATCCTTTGATATGGATACAAATGCGGAATAAAAAATGATCATATACAGACCACAGTATTTATATCCATCGATCAGGGTTATGGTTATCAACGCTGTATGGGGATTTGCCAGCAAAGCGATAGGTTCCATTCCCAGTTTTTCCATCACATAGCAAACCAGGCCCTGGGGCTGGACAGAAAGCATTTTGGAAAAAATCTGGCAGATCGCCATAGATGAAATGATACATGGAATAAAATAAATAACCCGCAGAATATTTCCACCCTTGGAAATATGTGTAAGCAAAATCGCCAGGATCAGTCCTGCACATAACTGGAACAGACTTCCCAGTACAACAAATTTAAGATTATTTACAACAGCCTCACGAAATGTCTCATCCTGAAACATCCTTACATAATTTTCCAGTCCGATAAACTTCATATCACTGATTCCATTCCAGGAAAAAAGGCTGTAACCCATTGACCACAGAATCGGGATGATAACAGTAAGAATATATACGATCAGTGCAGGAAGAACAAATGGTAAAGGCTGGATTTTATTTCTGGGCTTCATATCCTCTCCCCTTTCATACGCAGATGCAGATAAAATTCCGCATCTGCGCATTCTATCAGTTATTCTTCAGTGTCAAAATAATCAGATGCATACTGTTCTACAGCTTTGTCCATGTTTTCACAGAACTCTTCAGGTGTTGATTCTCCCATTCCAAGGCTTGCCAGCTCTTTTCTGTAAACCTCGTTTGTAGAAGGATCCAGACGAACATCCCAGCACTGGGCAAAAGTGCCGCAGTTCTCAAGATCGCTTAAAATCTGCTGTGTAAGCTCCGGCAGCTTCTCCGGGTCACTTGGCATTATGGATGGAAGCATATTGAACTCATACATTGCCGTATCAGCAAAATTATCCCATACATAACTGATGAAATCTTTCATCTCATCACTCATGGAATCCTTGAGAATGGCAGTTCCGATTCCACAATTCGCATAGTAATCATTTTCTCCCGTAGCGGTTCCCTCGCTGTCTACAGGAAGCTTGAACATGGAAATGTCATCTTTAAGATTTCCCTCATCATCTACAAGATCCGGTGTATCCCATGTTCCGGTGTATAACATTGCCGCACCATTGTTCAGAAACAGATCCATCTGCGCGGTAGTATCTGAACTTGTCCATCCTTCACTGAAATACTGGGCTATATCCTGTGCATACTGGGCTGTTGCGATACCTGTCTCAGAATTAAATTTTTCTTTTCCCATTCTTGCATTGTCAATGAAGTCATTTCCTTCCAGTCTGAAAGCCTTAAATGCAGGATAACGCATGATCATGTCGTAATTTCCTGCGGATATCGGGGTCATTCCCGCATCTTTCAGCTTCTTGCACACATCCAGGAGATCTTCCAGTGTCTGGGGTGTTTCAGTAATTCCGGCTTTTTCAAACATGTCTTTGTGATACCAGAAATACTCTACATTTCCCTGCCAGGTCATAAGGTAATTGCTTCCGTCGCTGAGTTTCGGATAATCCAGTGCAATATCAAAGAACTTGTCTTTGATACCCAGTTCATCATAAAGGTCATCCACACTATAGATCAAATCTTTTTTGCAAAGGCCTTCAAAAAATGCCTCCGGATCTGCATCAAACCAGTCTGGCAGCTCATTGCTGGATGCAAGGATCTTGATCTTCTGAAGATATGTTTAAACACCATCAAGTCTCTCATAGAACTTGATATGAAAGATACCGCAGTAAAAGCAGTATCTGCCATGTCAGCTTTCTACAGAAACTCTCTTTCAAAGGGACAGTTTATCATTCCTCTACGCCAGGAGCTGCTTCTTACAGAACAGTATCTTTATATCCAGAATCTGCGATATATGGATTTTGTTGATTACGAAATCACCTATGATCCATCCTGGGAGGATCATGGAGCAGATATACCTAAACTGACCATCCAGCCGGTTATGGAAAATATTTTTGTCCACGGACTCACCAACCAGATGTGTTATATTCACTTAAACGTTTCTATCAGAAATGACACCATCTGTATTTCTGTTTCTGATAATGGTTCTGGTATCCCACCGAAAAAACTTGCTGAACTTAACCGTTCTATCAGGGACTTCAAAACTGCCCGACATTCTTTCGGGCTTCCAAGTATCAACCACAGGATTGCTCTTCTGTACGGAGAAAATTACGGACTTACCATTGAAAGTTCACCGGGAAAAGGCACCACTGTAACCATAACAATACCTGATAAAAAATCTGATTTAGGGGGAAATATAAAGTGAAAACACTTGTAATTATTGACGATGAAGTTTTTTTCAGAAAATCTCTGAGCAATTTTCTTGAAAAACAAAATATTTATGAGATTGCAGGGGAAGCCAATAACGGACAGGCTGGAATCCAGCTTATTGAAAATACCAAACCCGATATTGCCCTTGTGGACATATCCATGCCGGTTATGAACGGTCTGGATATGATTGCGGCTCTTAGAGCAGACTGCCGTACCAGGTTTATACTTTCCACAGGATACGAAGATTTTGATTATGCCAAAAAGGCTATCTCTCTTCAGGTTCGCGGATACCTCCTGAAACCACTGAACCATCAGGAGCTTATGGAAACACTCCAAAAAGTAAGCGACGAAATCGATCAGGAAGATTCCAGAAACAGCTATGTGAATAATTATTTTCAGTTCCGCGATCTGTACAAACGACAAATGCGGCTTAATTTTTTCCAGAAAATGATCAACGGAACGGCCCTTTCCCCAGATGATCTGGAAAAAATTCCGGTTCATAAAAATTCCAGTTATCTTATCATTCTTATGCAGATCTACAATACCAATCTGGAAATGTGGGATGAAAAGGGTGATTTTTCTCTGCTCCACACCATCCTGGAAAACATATGCAAAGAAATCTTACAGTCTGTGTGCAGAGATCTTATTTACATTGACTATTCTCAGATGCGGCAGTATATCATCATGGAAAAAAGCTCCGATTTTTCTTTTACTGACCTGGAACAATCATGCCTCAAACTTGCTGGGATATATGATAATATCGCACAGATTTCAACTTTTTTCTGCTGCGGAGCACCTCATAAAGGCGTGGAAGGAATCCGTTATTCCTATGAAGAAGCTCTTTCTGTTTTTCATAACAGGACTGCGTCTTCTTCCAGATTTCTTTATTTCACACCTCAGTCACACTCTGCTAATTTTACATTAAAGCCACTGGTTTATGATGATATCCTGATCTTTCTGCGCCAGAGAAACTCACAGGCTCTCTGTGAATATATTGATGAATATTTCAACGATATCATCGCCAAAAAAATCCACATCCGACAGACCTGGAGTGTGGCTGCAGCCTTTCTTAATGTACTTGACGGTTTTATCACAGAGTGCCGTCAGCGTGAAACTCTTTTTCCTCTTCTGGAAAAAGTCCTGAATGCTTACCAGAACTGCCAAAGTGCCCTGCTGCTAAAACAACTGCTTCAGTCTACCTGCAACGCAGTTCTGGATTCTCTTTCTGATGAAAAAAGTCCACGGAAGTCAGCTCTTATATCCCAAGTTCAGGAATATATCTGTCTGAACTTTAATCAGCCAGAGCTTCGTCTTGAAACCATCGCTTCCCACTTTTTTATCAACCCGCAGCATCTCTCTGCTGTATTCAGTCAGGAATCCGGAGTTACACTTACCTCTTATATCAATGTCTGCCGCATGAAAAAAGCCAGACAGTTTCTTCTGGAAGACAGTCCTTCCATTCAAAATGTAGCTGCTTTATGCGGATTTTCCGATTCCGGATATTTCAGCAAATGTTTCCGTAAATATTACGGAATCTCTCCGAAAAATTTCGTATCCCTGACTGAAAAAACAGTTATTAAAGCGGACTGATATGCTCCCTTTTAGGTAGACAAGTGAAATAATAAAAACTTGTTTACTTAGAGGGGAGCATATCAATCTACTGGCAGGAAAAATTTTATATTTTTTCAATTGTCTACTTGACGGGGAGCAGTTCACATCTCTCGTTTTTACTCTCTTTTCATTTTTCTGCACGCAAGAATCCCTCCAAGAAGAAGCACTGGGAAAATCACTCCCGCCAGAATCCCCATTTTCAGGTTGTCGCCAAAAGCACTCGACACAGCGCCCACCACAGTGGGACCACCGGAGCAGCCAAGGTCTCCTCCAAGGGCAAGGAATGCAAACATGGCTGTTCCGCCTTTGGGAATAGCTGCCGCCGCCTTACTGAAGCTTCCCGGCCACATAATCCCAACAGAAAGGCCGCATACCGCACAGGCAGCAAGACTTAACTGAGGAACAGGCAGAAGGGAAATTCCAAGATAGGACAAAATACAGAGACAGCAGCTCAAAATCATAAAACGGTCAAGATTAATCCTGTGTCCGTATTTTCCGTAAAAAGCCCTCGCCGCTCCCATAAGAACTGCAAACGCCATAGGTCCTGCAAGGTCTCCTAAAGCCTTTGTGATTCCAAGTCCTTTTTCCGCAAAGGCAGACGCCCACTGGCTGACAGCCTGCTCGCTCGCCCCGGCACACACCATCATGATCAAAAGAACCCAGAACATTTTCATTCCAAACAGTTTTTTAATGCCGATTCCCGTCTCTCCCTCTTCCATAAGAGATGCCATAGGCACTTTTGTAAAAGCAAATGCATTCACAAGAGGAACAACCGCCCATACTGCAGCAAGCAGCTTCCAGTTTTCGATTCCTGCCGCCTGAAAAAACAATGTAGAAAGGAGAACAACTCCTACATGCCCCCAGCAGTAAAAAGAATGAAGCATACTCATTGCTTTTTCCTTATTATCAGAAGGGCAGGATTCCACAACAGGGCTTACCAGAACCTCCAGAAGCCCTCCACCGATGGCATACACCATCACGGAAATAAGGATTCCCGCAAATGGCGGCATCACTTCCGGCAGAACCGTCAAAAAAAGAAGCCCTACCGCTGACATGATATGGGCAATTACCATTGACGCCCTGTAGCCGATTTTATCCACAAATCCGATGGACAAAAGATCTACAAGAAGCTGCACACCAAAATTAAAGGTTACAAGTGCCGTAATCTGTGATAAGGGAATATCATAGCTCCTTTGAAAAGTCAGAAACAGGAGCGGAACAAAATTGTTCACGATCGCCTGTACAATGTAGCCTGTAAAACAGGCGGTCATTGTTTTGTTGTACTTGTTTTTCATAGTAGTCTCCCTGGTATCCATTTCGTATTCTCAGAATTTTTATTATGTAAAAACCCCCGCCGGATCCAATCCGGCGAGGGTTTCTGTTCATCTATTAAGCTAATTTCATTGGGTTGATCTTCACACCAGGTCCCAT
>SAMEA3387512__coassemble_1315_pt1 | contig 19521 bp, 17 predicted proteins | sample SAMEA3387512__metabat2_high_PE_036 | metagenome-assembled genome bin SAMEA3387512 (sample SAMEA3387512) | Felis catus | biome: Faeces | place: United Kingdom | collected 2012
GTCTTCTTCTCACATATGGAGAAAGGCGAAGACTTAACTCCTTATCCTCTTTTGAAAGCCCGATGTCCATAAGTTTTCTCCGACAGCCCGCTTTCTCAAGGAGCGTTCTCATCTCTTCCGGTTCCGGAAGTTTTTCTATAATCTCTGCGATTTCAGGCAGACACTCTTTTAAATGTTCTGGCTGGACTTCCAGAAGAAGCTCCGGCTCGTTTTCTTTTCTGATTTTTTCAAGAATTCCTTTTTTTCCGAAGGTTTCCAGAAGAAGCTCTTCATCGCTGTCTTCATATTCCTTTACTTTGCAGCGTTTTTCTGAAATTGCCTGTGCGATTTTTTTATATTCTTCCAGTACGAGCATGGTTCCCACGGAAACCTTCTCTCCGTGAAGAGCGTCCAGAGATCCGTTTATCACTTCCATTTCCCAGAAATGAGACATATGGTGCTCTGCTCCTGACGCCGGTCTTGAATTTCCTGCCATCTGCATGGCAAGTCCGGAAAGGATCAGCCCGTACATCAGCTTTTCACAGGCTTCCTCCTCGCCTGACGCAATGGCGCGAAGGCTTCCCTTTACCGCTTTTAACGCTTTCTCTTCCATCTCTGCCAGATACTCACAGTAATATTCTCCTGTAAGAAGATTTGCAATCTTCCAGTCTGCAAGGCAGATATATTTTCCCATCAGATCCGATACGCCCGACGCAGTCAGACGCCCGGGAGCTTTCGCAAAAATATCGGTATCTGCATAGACACACAGCGGGGCAGCGCAGGGAATTGTCTTTTTTACCCCTTCCCAGGTCATTGCTGCCACTGTGGATACGAATCCGTCCACACTTGCCGCAGTTGGTACTGATACAAAAGGAATTTTATATCTGTGGGCAACAAAACGGCTGATGTCGTGAATGGTTCCGGAGCCAACTGCCAGAATCAGATCAATATCCTCGTCCATATTGTTTTCCACAATCTCTACTGCATGTTCATCTGCATGAAGCCCCTCTGCTTCCAGAACAAGAACCTGGCATCTGTCGCTTATATCTTCCATCTCTTCTTCTGCAAAGCAGCATGTATTTGTATCACAGATTAAAAGAGGGGAAATGTAATTTTTCAGAAATCCTTCTGACATCTCCTCTTCCAGTTTCTTTACGGCTCCTGATTCAATTAAAATTTCCTTTACATCTATGTGGTGTTCCCTTCCGCAGCTACAAGGTCGGGCAAAATCGTCCGCATCGACTCGCATGTGTTTCTCTCCTCCTGATTTTCATAAACTTTTATAACTCGGTATTATACACGATTTTTGTGTAAAAAGCAATGCAGGAAAAACCCTCCGAAGCAGGTATCATACCTGACAGACCGGAGGGTTTTGCATCTATGCCTTTTATTTTTTTATTCTTCAATCGCCGCAATAACTTCCACTTCGCAGAGAACATTCTTCGGAAGTGTCTTTACAGCAACACAGGAACGTGCAGGCTTATTGACGAAATATTTTGCGTATACTTCGTTAAATGCTGCGAAATCTCCCATATCAGTAAGGAAGCAGGTTGTCTTTATCGCGTTTTCAAATCCGGTTCCCGCCTCTTTTAAAACAGCGTCCAGATTTTTCATTACCTGCTCTGCCTGCTCTTCAATGGTGCTTCCTGCAATTTCTCCTGTTGCAGGATTTACCGGGATCTGACCTGAAGTAAACAGTACGTTCTGGAATACGATTGCCTGAGAATATGGTCCGATAGCTGCCGGAGCCTTGTCTGTGTGAATAACTTTCATAACAAACTCTCCCTTCTGTTATATCATTGTTTTGTTGATTTTATTGTATATCAAAAAAATGTTAGGGTCAATAATTTTTTTTGTATTTTCACAGATTCAAATGATAATACACAACTCTTGACAAATCCCGGATATTATGAATCGCCGTACTCTCCGGGCAGTCCTGGGACATTATACAGAGAATATACGTTGTTTTCTCTCCATATACAATGGCAATGTCATGCTGGCTTGTATCTGTTTCTCCTGTTTTATTTGCTACCTTCACATCGTCTGAAAGGCCGGAAGGGATTTTCCAGTCCACCTCCTGCTGAAGAAGGATATTGAGCATCTCCTCTGAGGCTTCCTCACTTACGCATTCTCCTTCGTAAATCCGTTCCAGAAGCATTCCGCAGTCTTTTACGGAAGTAGTATTTCTTCCTCCCAGCCCCGTGGATGGGGAAGCGGACGGCGCCAGAGTATGCTGTACGGAAGTATCCTTGTAGCCTTCTTCTTTTAAATATTCATTAATTTTTTCCGCGCCTTCCTTAAAATCATTTTTCTCAGACTGAAGACGCACAAGCTCATTGAAAGACTCATTGTCGCTCACTGTGATCATGTTCTGGATAAGGTCGTCCACTTTTACCTTCACTTCGGGACTGTCCGCTTCTTTTTTCAGCTTCTTTCCCTCATTTGCCTTTATGCTGTCCATCTCGTTATAGGAATCCGCCAGAACAAATGCTTTAATAAGGCTTGCGGAATACATAGGCTGATTATTTATAAGGATTTCTTCTCCGCTGTCCAGATTTTTCACATAGGCGCTCCACTCTCCCTGATAGCTTTCCAGCATCTCTGTGAGCTTTGGTTTCAGAGTTTCCATACCAAGCTTATCTCCATCTTTCAGGCGTCCTGTCTCATCTACGGAAAATCCCTCCGGCGTTGTCTGTTCTTCCTGAACAAGAAGTCCGTTCTCTCCGCCAAAATAATACATTCCCTCAAAATGCTGCCCGTTGGAAGTCATATCAAGCTCATGGATTCCTGTCTCTGTTACCAGTTCTCCGTATTCATCAAAATAATAATAGCCGTTAAAAGACTGATTATTCAGCTTCAGTTCGTTCATATAGCGGATCTGAGGAGCAGCCGTAAGCTTCCCCAGATTATTTACCATAAAATATCCCTCAAAGGAAACTGCCATTTCTTCCATTGTCTCTCCGGCAGAACCCGCCGGAATATTCAAATATGTCATATAAGGGTTTCCTGCACGGAATTTTCCGCTTTCATCATGATAATAATAACCGTCAAATACGGTTCCGTCTATCACAAAGTGGTCAAAATAATGCACTGCCGGGGTATTTTCCAGAGTCCCGTCTTCATTCAGGCAGTAAAACCCGTCGCTTTTTAAAAGATACTTCCCGCTTCCGTCTTCTATTGCAAGAATCTGAGATTCTTCTGTCACACTTAAAAGGCTTCCCGCCTTAACTTCTCCTGCTCCTGAAAAAAAGGCTGCTGCACAGGCAGCAAGAAGCGCTCCCTTCCAAAAAAACTTCGGCAAAGTAAATTTTTGTTTTTTCATAAAACTCTCCCTTTCTTATTTCTGTCGGAAAGAAATATTACCGAAAGTATACCCTGTTTTCTCCGGAAGTGCAATTCTTTTTCTTTTTATTCCACTGTAACAGATTTTGCCAGATTTCTCGGTTTGTCAACATCAAGCCCTCTTCCGAGAGATACATAATAAGCCAGAAGCTGCAACGGAATAATTGCAAGAGAATTGGAAAAAAACGGATTCGTCTTTGGAATATAAAAAACATAATCGGCTGTTTTTTCCATTTCTTTATGTTCTTCGTCCGTCACCGCCATCACAAATGCCCCTCTTGTCTTAACTTCCACAATGTTACTGATCATTTTGGGGTACAGTGATTCCTGTGTGGCCACCGCTACTACAAGCGTATCTTCCTCTATAAGGGAAATCGTTCCATGCTTCAGTTCACCTGCCGCATAGGCTTCTGAATGAATATAGGAAATCTCTTTTAATTTTAATGAACCTTCCAATGAGATGGCATAATCAATTCCTCTGCCGATAAAAAACATATGCTCCGCAGCAAGATAGCGGTTTGCAAAGCGCTGAATTTTCTCTTTCATTTCCAGAATCTGCTCAACCTGCTCCGGAAGTTGTTCCAGATCTTTTTCCAAACTGACAAGATCTTTTTCTGTCATCAGTCCGCGAGCCCTGGCAAACTTCATCGAAAGAAGATAAAGAGCTGCAAGCTGCGCGCTGTATGCCTTTGTTGTCGCGACAGATATTTCCGGACCAGCCCACGTATAGAGCACGCTGTCCGCCTCCCTTGCAATGGAACTGCCCACTACGTTTACAATCCCCAGCACCTTTACATGATTCTGTTTCATCTCCCTCAGGGCAGCAAGAGAATCTGCCGTTTCTCCTGACTGACTGATGATGACTGCCAGTGTTCCTTCTTCGAAAATAGGATTTCTGTATCGAAATTCACTTGCCAGATCCACTTCTACCGGTATTCTTGCAAGTCCCTCCAGCACATATTTTCCAGTTACGCCTGCATGATAAGCAGAACCGCAGGCTACGATCATAATTTTCCGAATCTTTCTGATTTCTTCGTCTGTCATTCCAAGCTCTTCGATGACTACGTCATGATTCTGAATACGCGGACTGATCGTATCTCTGATCGCTTTTGGCTGTTCGTAGATCTCCTTCAGCATGAAATGTTCATAACCGCCTTTTTCTGCCGCGTCTACGTCCCAGTCAATAAAAACAGATTCCTTTTTCAGATTTTCTCCATCTATATTGTAAAATCTGATATTCTCTCCGGAAAGGCAGGCAATTTCCTCGTTTTCCATGTAATATACATCTCTCGTGTAGCGAAGAACCGCCGGAACGTCTGATGCGATCAAATTGCCCCCTCTGCTTTTTCCCACAATCAGAGGACTGTCCTTTCTCGCAGCATAAATATGATGCGGATGATCCTGAAACATAATTCCAAGAGCATAGGAACCTTCTACACGGCGCATTACCTTTTCCAGCGTCTCTATTGGATTTCCATTATAATATTCCGTAAGAAGATGAACCAGCACCTCTGTATCTGTCTCCGACTGAAACTCATATCCCTTTCCCTGCAGCTTTCTTTTTAATTTTGCATAATTTTCAATAATCCCATTATGTACCACCACAATCGTATGCTCTTTATTAAAATGAGGGTGCGCATTTTCATTGGAAGGACTTCCATGCGTTGCCCATCTCGTATGGCCGATTCCCGAAGTTCCAAAAAGAGTCGTTCCTCCTTTTGTCGCTTCTTCCAGTACCTTCAGACGTCCCATCGCCTTTTCCATATGAATTTCTTTCCCGTCAAAAACTGCGATTCCGGCAGAGTCATATCCTCTGTATTCGAGCTTTGACAATCCGTCTAATAAAATGGGCGCTGCCTGCTGTTCTCCAATGTATCCAACAATTCCACACATACTTTTTCTCCCTTTTTTGCACAATCATATCTTTTTTTTGTGTTTTCTACATTATATCCCATTTTATCACTGTGTCAAGTTAAAACTTTTTTGTGTTAATCCAAAATTGTTGTAAAGTTTCTTCTACATTTTCCAGCCTGCACCGTTTCCTGTCCGCCCACTCTGCCGGGAAAAGCCCTCTGTAATCGTTTCCCCAGAATCTTTCGTCGAGGAGCAGAAGGATTCCTCTGTCCTCCTGGGTTCGGATCACTCGTCCTGCTGCCTGGAGCACCTTGTTCATTCCGGGATAGCGGTAAGCATAATCAAAACCGCTCTCTCCCTTCTTATCGTAATAATTTTTAAGGATTTCTCTTTCATTACTGATCTGGGGAAGTCCTGTTCCCACAATTAAAGCACCGATAAGACGGCTTCCGATAAGATCAATCCCTTCGGAAAACACACCGCCCATCACACAAAAACCGACGACTGCGTCTCCGTCCTCTGAAAACTCACTGAGAAATTCCTCCCGCCTCTTCTCGCTCATTTCTGTTTCCTGACAGATAGTACGAATCCACCCCACAGAAAACTCCTCCTCATAAATCCGGTACACCTCTTTCATGAAACGGTAAGATGGAAAGAAAACCATATAGTTTCCCTTTTTCTGCCACACAGCCCTTGCAATATACTCTGCTACTTTTCTGTATTCTTCGTATCCTCTTCTTGTGTAGCGGCTGCTCACATCGTCTCCTATGAGAATCTTCCGGTTTTCCGCTGAAAAAGGAGATGGAACATAAATCCCATAATCATCTTTTCTCACGCTTAACATTTCCCTGTAATATCCCAGCGGAAGAAAAGTGGCGGAAAAAAACACGGCGCTGCTCCCCTTTGAAAGACATTCCCCAAGATTTGCTCCCGGATTGACACAGAAAAGCTTTACTCTGAAATTTCCGTCTTCTCCGTTTTCTGCATACACCTGATAATTTTCGTCCACAAGCTCCGATATATTAAGAAAATCCCGCACGGAAAAATAAAAGTCAAGAATCTCATCGATAAACTGGTGATCTTCTCCCTCTTCCAGAATTTTATCCATCTCCCCCATCACCTGGAGAAGACTTAACGGCAGCGCTCCCGGTCCTTCCAGAACCTCGTATTTCTCACAGTCTTTTCGGATTTCAAGAAGCTGACGGTTTACGCGGCTTAAAGCCTTTGTGAAACGGGGATATTTTTCCCCTGCTTTTTTTCTGATTTCCAATACTTCTTCCTTGCAGACAGACGCGCTGTACATTTCCCTTCCGCGCTCCACAAGATTATGCGCCTCGTCTATAAGAAAAATATAGTTTCCGGATACTCCCTCTCCGAAAAAGCGTTTCAGCTTTACGTTGGGGTCAAAAACATAATTGTAATCACAGATCACGCCGTCTGTCCAGAGAGCCAGGTCAAGGCACATCTCAAAAGGACAGACCTTCCATTTCCCCGCATGTTCCAGCATTTTTTCCCTGCTGTATGCGTGTTCTTTCTGCCAAAGCTCATACACTGCATCATTGATCCTGTCATAATGCCCCTTCGCATACAGACAGCTTTCCGGATTACATTCCGCCTCTTTAAACGGGCAGATTTTATCTTTTGCAGTAATTGTCACAGACTTAAATTTAAGCCCCCTGTTCCTTAAAATCTCAAAGGCTTCCTCCGCCACTGTCCTTGTTATGGTCTTCGCAGTCAAATAAAAGACCGTCTCCCCTTTTCCTTCTCCCACTGCCCGCACAGCAGGAAAAATGGTAGACATGGTTTTCCCCACACCTGTAGGAGCCTGGATAAAAATCTGTTTTTTTTCGGAAATCGCATGATAGACGCTGCTTACCATGCGTCTCTGCCCTTCTCTGTAGGGAAAAGGAAAATCCAGATTTTTCATGGAAAGGTTTCTCTCTTCCCTCCACTTTAACTGATAGGAAATCCATTTATGGTATTCATCAAGAAGCCTGTCGTACCACTCCTTCAATTCTTCCAGGGAATACTCCTGGCGAAAATACTTCAGCTCCTCTGTATCAAGATTTCCGTAAGTCATCTGGATTCCAATACGCGCACAATTCTCCATCTCTCCGTAAATTCTTGCATAACATTTTGCCTGCGCCAGATGGACAGACACCGGCTCTTTTATATTTTCCAGGTTTGTGAGAACTCCCTTGATCTCGTCAATAAAGTTTTCTCCCTCTTCCATAAAAATGCCGTCTGCCCGTCCTTCTACAAGAATGATAACGTCTTCATATTCACTTTTCCATTTCAGCGAAACCTCCGCCCTGTATGTGGCGTCCTGCCTTCCCTGTATTTTTCTGTGAAGGCGGCTTCCTTTCTGCATGGCTTCTTTGTCTGTTGCGCCCCGGCGGCTGTCAATATCTCCCTCCCGCAGAATAAACTCTACGAGATTTCGTACAGAAATGCGAACTGTTGGCTTTTCCATGATCTTTCTCCTGATTCTTCTGATATATCTCATATTGTATCACAACCTGTCGGGAGAAATCCACAGCCTCTCTTCTTTATTCTTTTATCTGTCCTACGATATTTTCTTTTACCAGCCGCCTTGTGGGAATCATAACAGTCACAGCCGCAATCACTACATTAAGAAGCATAATAGTATCTCCCGGTTTCTTTTCGTATCTCTTGCAGTCAGCATAATAATAGGAATACTGCTTGTTTTACGCACTTCTCTGCAAAGCGCAAAACCTGTCCCATCTGGAAGATTGCAGTCAAGAAGAACAAGGTCATATCTTCCTGTTTCTATTTCTTTCATTCCTTCTTTCTTTGTTCCAGCCTCTCCCACCTCATATCCGTCACCGGAAAAAGAAAAAATAGCCCTTCCCGAAAGTCGGTATGATCTTCTATTATCAGTATTCTTGCCATGTGTTGTCTCCCTGCATCATTTTCTCCATTTTTGCTTTATAAATCATAAGACGCATCAGATATTCCGGCATTCTTCTGTTTCCCAGTTTCCAGTCCTGCACGGTTCTATACGGAATCCCAAAATATTCAAAAAATTCTTGACTCCTTGTATTTTTTAATATATAGTGCCTTTATAAGAAGTTGGTTTATACCGTAAGTGTTCATCATAAAGCGGGGTGCTCGCTTCTTATTTTTAATTGTATTGTCCGTACCCTTTATCGGAACACAAAAAACAGGAAGCTGCACTTATCACAGCTTCCTGATCACCTTAAATATTCTTTTCCAAAATGTATCTCTGGGGTGTCATTCCCAGTGCTTCGTATAACCGAATCGCTTCTTTATTAAATTCCCAGACCATCAAATCTACACGAACTGCACCTTTCTGTTTTGCTAAAAACTGCATTTTTTCAAAAAGCCCCTTTGCGATTCCTCTTCTGCGATATTCTTCCCTCACAAAAATCTCATCTATATATGCAGTCTTTACATTCTCAATCATACCACTTTTTCTTCTAATTTCCGCAATACAAAATCCCATAATTTCATCTTGTTCGTTTGCTGCAGCAATCGCAATATAATTTTCTTCTTCTACAATATCTGAAAATTCTTTTACAGAATATATATGATCTGACGGAGCATATATATCCGGACGTCCATTCACATGCAAGGTGTGAAGTTCCTGCATACAGAAATCAATCACTGGATAATCACTTTTTACAAGTTTTCTTATTTTCACTTTCCGTTCTAACCTCCGCTTAAATCTGCGTCATCACAAATATATCGTAAATCGCCTTTACCGCTGTCTCAAAATCACGGTTTTCCACACCAATGATAATATTCAGCTCACTGGAGCCCTGATCGATCATTTTTACATTGACATTGGCGTGTGCCAGAGCGGAGAAAATACGTCCTGCTGTTCCTCTTGTAGAGCGCATTCCTCTTCCCACTACTGCAATCAGCGCAAGGTCTGATTCCATCTCCACAAAATCCGGCTGAACCGCTCTGTGGATTCCTGCGATCACCTGCTGCTCTTTTTCCTCAAACTCATCCTGATGTACGTACACCGTCATCGTATCGATTCCGGAAGGAACGTGCTCAAAATTAATTCCCTGGTCTTCAAAAACCTGCAGGATTTTTCTTCCGAAGCCAATTTCACTGTTCATCATGGATTTTTCAATATTGATGGAACAGAACCCTTTCTTTCCTGCAATTCCCGTAATGGTATACTTCGGTTTTCTGCAGGTGCTTTCCACAATGAACGTTCCTTTATCTTCCGGTCTGTTTGTGTTTCGGATATTGATCGGAATCCCTTCTTTTCTTACAGGAAAAATCGCTTCTTCATGAAGAACGGTTGCCCCCATATAGGAAAGTTCCCGAAGCTCTCTGTATGTGATGGTTTCAATTACTGCAGGATTTTCCACAATCCTCGGATCTGTCACAAGAAAACCGGAAACGTCCGTCCAGTTTTCATATAAATCTGCCTGGATTGCCTTTGCAACGAGAGAACCGGTCACATCAGAACCTCCTCTTGAGAAAGTTCTTACCGTCCCGTCTGCGCATGCCCCGTAAAATCCCGGAATTACAGCACATTCGCATTTTTCCAGTCTTTTTGTGAGAAGCTTATCTGTTGCCTCCATATCAAAGCTTCCGTCTTTTCGGAATCGAATGACCTCCGCCGCATCTACAAACGCGTACCCAAGATAGGCAGCCATAATTTTTCCATTGAGAAACTCTCCCCTTGAGGCTGCGTATTCCACACCGGACTGATTTTTAAAATCCTCCTGAATGGTTTTAAATTCTTCCTCCAGGGAAAGATTCAGATTCAGTCCCCGAACAATCTCATAATACCGTTCCTTGATCGCCTTTAACTGATTGGTAAAATCCGCTCCGGAAGCAGCCGTTTCATAACAGCCATAAAGCATATCGGTAACCTTTGTGTCTCCGTCAAAGCGCTTTCCCGGAGCAGAGGGAACTACATATCTTCTGCTTTTGTCACTTTTTATAATTTCTCCAACCTTCTGGAACTGCTCTGCGTTTGCGAGAGAGCTGCCTCCAAACTTTACCACTTTTTTCATCGTCTTCTCTCCTTGTATATCACTTTTTCTCTTTATCACTATAAAGTATTTCTATTATTTTATGAAATCCGGACAGATTTTTCAAGCACTTCTTTTCCAATGATAAAAAAACGTGATATTACACAAGGCTTTTCCTGTTCCTTCCTTTTTTCCGTACAAAACACCGAAAAAAATCCGGCAGCACGCACCATGCAGCCATACCGGTTCCGATGAATCAGGCACCGTATTCCCTCAGAATATTTTCCAGAGCAGCCGCGCTGCTTGTATGGCAGCGGCATACAGGAATTGCTTTTCTCTTTGCCTGTTCTACTGCACAGTTTACCATTTTATGGGAAACCGTACTTGTAAAAAGAATCAGAAGATCCGGCGCGCCGATCTTCTTTTTCATCGCACCTTTTTCTTTTGCAAAAACCTTCGCTTTCCACCCGTATCCTTTACAAATATCCTCATACTGACATACCATTCTTTCATTTCCGCCTACAATCACAACACTCATATTCACCTCTCCTTTTGCTTCTGCATCCAAAAGTTTCTTATCGCTAACTTCAGTTTTAAATTATAAGTTAGCCTTCGCTAACCTTGTTTCAACAATTTACCACACCTTTTCCCCTGTGTCAACATTTTTTTATATTTAACATTTCATGCACATACAGCTAATCCGGTCTTTTGAACTCTTTTACCTCACATACTGTCAAAACTCCATCTTTTACAGAAAACCTGATGTCCTGATCTCCGAAAGGCATTCCGTAAATCCGCTCCGGGTCGTTCTGGTATCCCGGTCTTGGATCCTCTTTTAAAACAGCAAGCACCGCCTCTCTTTTTTCCTGTGGGATTTTAAAAAGCAATTCTTCTGAAATGTTCACGGTCAGACTGTGTTCCTTTGTCTCTTTTGTAAAACCGCCCTCTGCGTCAGGATGACAGTCTGTCTCAACGTACGGCTTAATATCGTAGACAGGCGTTCCGTCCATAAGGTCTGCCCCTGAAATATGAAGAACCGGACCGAGTTCCTGATTCATTTCAATTTTTTCCAGTTTTACGCTGGAAAGCCCGATGGGATTTGGCCGAAAGGGGGATCGTGTGGCAAAGACGCCTTTTCGCACGTTTCCGCCAAGACGAGGCGGGCGTACTGTTGGAGACCAGCCCTTATCCGCCGCCTCCGAAAATTCCCATAAAAGCCAGATGTGGCTGAATTCTTCCAGTCCCCGGAATACATCAGGATTTCGGTACTCCGGTTCCATAACGACCATAGCCTTTAACGCCTCCACCCTTCCGCTCTGTCTGGGAATCCCGAATTTTACAGGGAAATCACTTTTTACACGGGCAATTATTTTCATGCGCTGTTCTCCTTTTCACTTTTTTATATACTTTTTCCATAAATCATGGTATGATTATAACACGTTATTGTTCTAAAGGAGAAAAAATATGTTAGAGCTGATAAAAAATATCAACGGCGCAGTGAACAATTTTATCTGGGGTGTTCCTGCCATGATCTGTATTATCGGCGTTGGTCTTTATCTAAGTATCGGCACACGCTTTATTCAGATCCGAAAATTCCCCTATGCAATTAAGACAACCATCGGAAGGATCTTCAGTAAAAAAGATTCCTCAGACGGCACCATGACGCCATTCCAGGCAGTCTGTACTGCCCTTGCCGCAACAGTGGGCACAGGAAACATTGCCGGAGTTGCAGGCGCTATTGCCATCGGAGGACCAGGCGCCGTATTCTGGATGTGGGTTTCCGCATTTCTCGGAATGTGCACCAAATTTTCAGAGGTAACCCTTGCCGTCCATTTCCGTGAAAGAAATGCCCACGGCGATTATGTGGGCGGTCCCATGTACTACATAAAAAACGGACTTTCCAAAAACTGGCACTGGCTGGCTGTTCTCTTCTCCGTTTTCGGCGTCCTCACTGTTTTCGGAACAGGAAACGCCACACAGGTAAACACTATCACTACAGCCATCAATACCGCACTTTTAAATTTCAACCTGATTTCACCGGATTCTGTCAAAACCGTAAATCTGGTACTCGGGATCGCCATTGCGGTAATCGTAGGACTTGTCCTTTTAGGGGGCGTCAAACGGATCGGAAGAGTGACAGAAAAACTCGTTCCTTTTATGGCAGTCCTCTACATCGGACTTTCTCTCGGCGTTGTTCTTTTAAATATTGAAAATGTTCCTTCTGTATTCGCCTCCATTATCCACGGAGCCTTCAATCCCTCCGCAGTAACCGGCGGTATTGTGGGAAGCTTCTTCCTCAGCATGAAAAAAGGCGTATCAAGAGGTATTTTTTCAAATGAGGCAGGTCTTGGTACCGGCTCCATCGCACACGCCTGTGCAGATACGAAAGAGCCTGTAAAACAGGGGCTTTTCGGTATTTTTGAAGTATTTGCAGATACGATCGTTATCTGTACACTGACTGCTCTTGTAATTCTTGTAAGCGGCGTTTCTGTTCCATATGGAGCAGACGCAGGCGCAGAACTTACGATTTCCGGCTTTACTGCCACTTACGGAAACTGGGTATCCATTTTCACAGCCGTTGCCATGTGCTGCTTTGCTTTTTCCACGATCATCGGCTGGGGACTTTACGGTGCGAGATGTATTGAATTTCTTTTCTCCGTAAAAGTGATCCGCCCGTTTATGATCGTGTATTCTCTTGTTGCCATTCTTGGTGCAACTATGGATCTCGGGCTTCTCTGGAGTATTGCAGAGACCTTTAACGGACTGATGTCCATTCCAAACCTGATCGCCCTGTTCCTTCTCTCCGGAACAGTCGTAAAACTTGTAAAAGAATATTTTAATAAATAACAGAAAAAGAAGAATCCTTCCGTCAGACAGAAGTGATTCTTCTTTTTTATGCTTTACTCTGCGTCTTTTCTTAAAATTTCTTTTGGAGGCTCGATTTCATTTGCGATCGTATGCTCCGTAAGTTCTGACAATAATCTGATTTTTTTATTGATCAGAGGGCGCATACAGTTTGGTACGTGTTCCTGGTGGGCTCTGTGGATTGCCACGCACTCTTTGCAGTTTCCATGATAACGACAGGCTTTTTTGCAGGGACAGTGGTCTTTTTCCTTATATTCCTCCCGAAACTCTGCTGCAAATTCTTCCTGGAGGCGAAGTCCCTTCTGTCTGTTTCCTTTATGAAACTGTTCCATTGCTTCTTTTTCTTTAGAATTGCCATCGATTATCATTACCTGCTCCTCCTATGTATTTTCTTACTCAAGAGATAAAATCCATTTGGCTGCATTTTCCTGGTTCAGAGAATTTTTCAGCACACATACGTAAGCCTCGTCATATACAAGACCGTAATCTTCTATAAATTCCTGATCTGTGATGATCACGCAGTCTCCGTTTTCATATCCGGCAAATTTTTTATAATCCTCTCCCAGAACAGTTCCCATATTTTCCAGAATCCCCTTCCTGCTTTCCGTCTTATACATGGATTCCGGCATGATCATAACGTCGAGCGTGCCTGCCTGCATCTGTGTCATAAACGCCATCTGGGATCGGTACTCAAAGTCTTTTCCTTCCTGATCTGTGGCAAAATTACCAATAATAGAAACCGAATCATACTTTCCTTCTTTTCCAAGCACCTTTCGGATTTCTTCCTGTCTTTCTGTAAAATCCTGCGTCATGGTATTTACGACAACTACAGAAAGCACGTTTTCTATTTTTGCGTGTTCATACCAGTTATAACCGCCTACGGCTGCTGCGATCACACCGACGATCAGAATGGGAACCCATTTGTAATACATGAAAAAATATTCCATTTTTTTCTTAAATCCCATTCCCTGCAGCTTTTCCTTTTCCAGAAGACGCTTCTCTTTTGCAGTCATGTCCACAAGACTTTTTTTATGTTCCTTTTTCTCTTCTTTGCGATCCTCCTCATTCAGATACATTCTTGCTATGCTGTTCTGAGGCACCGCATTTTTTTCTTTTTCCTCTTCCCCCGTTTTTTTCTGCTGTTCTTCCGCCATAAAATCTCCTACTTTAAAAATCCGCTGATAATCTGTTCTTCTGCTTCTGCCTCTGTAAGACCAAGAGTCATAAGCTTAATCAACTGCTCTCCCGCTATTTTTCCGATGGCAGCCTCATGGATCAGGGCAGCGTCTACATGGTTTGCCGAAAGCTCCGGTATTGCGCTTATTCTGGCATCGTCCATAATGATCGCATCGCACTCTGTATGTCCGTTACATCTGTTATTTCCACAGATATGAGATTCAAACAGCTGGTAGGAATCATCTCTTGCAACAGAACGGGACACTACGTTTGCAGAACAGTCCTCCCCGTCAAGCTGCACATCAAAATGACTCTCTGCTTTCTGTGTTCCGTGAGTCATAAGACGTTCCATTACCACAAGCTTTGCTCCGTCCTTTAAATGCGCCTTGTTTCCCCTGTTTGTGGAGTCCACGCCGCGGATCTGAGCAGTATCCATCTCCATAAAACTGTCCTCACCGAGATAGATTTCCGTCACAGGGTTCATGATGCGTTCCCCTTTTCCATCGCCGCTTCCATAATGCTTTTCCACATATTTAATATGTGCATTTTTTTCCACAAAAAAGCGATGGATCCCGTCATGGCGGCTTGCCGCATCTCCGCTGTTATGAATGCCGCAGCCTGCTATGATCGTAACGTCTGCGCCCTCTCCGATATAAAAATCGTTGTACACAACCTCCTCAAGACCGGACTGGCTTAAAATAACGGGAATATGCACACTCTCATGCTTTGTTCCCGGTTTAATGTGGATTTCTATGCCGCTTTTATCTTCCTTTGTGACAATCTGAATGTTTTCTGTGCAGCCTCTTTCCACGCTTGCGCCGTTCGCCCTTATGTTATATGCTCCTGCCGGAATTTCGTGCAGTCCGGATACTGCCTCCAGTAAATCTTTCTGTATTGTGTCCATACTGCCCCTCCTATTTCTCCCCGGTTAATTTTTTACAGCCCATTGCCGCTGCGTTTGCAGTTCCAAGAAGCTTTGGCATCATTTCTTCTTTTGTGCCTTTTTCTCTCAGCTCTCCGTCCGCAATTAAAAGGATTTCATCTGCAATGTCAAGAATGCGCTCCTGGTGAGAAATGATCAAAATAGAGCCGTGGAGCTGACTGTGCATTTCCTCAAACACCTGGATCAGATTCTGGAAGCTCCATAAATCGATTCCAGCCTCCGGTTCATCAAAAACAGAGACTCTTGTTTTTCTTGCCATGATCGTGGCAATCTCAATTCGTTTGATCTCTCCTCCGGAAAGGCTTCCATTTACTTCTCTCTTTATATAATCCTTTGCACAGAGCCCTACCTTTGAAAGATACTGACAGGCGTCTGTCACGGAAATTTCTTTTCCTGCTGCAAGGCGGATCAGATCAAAAACTGTCACTCCTTTAAAACGGACCGGCTGCTGGAAAGCGTAGCTGATTCCTAATTTTGCTCTGTCTGTAATACTCATATCTGTAATATCCTGTCCGTCCCAGAGGATCTGACCTGAGGTCGGCTTCTCAATACCTGCGATAATTTTTGCAAGCGTAGATTTTCCTCCTCCGTTCGGCCCTGTGATCACCACAAATTTATTGTCCTCCAGTGTCATACTTACATCTTTTAAGATTCCCTTTTCTTTCTGATTCCTTGACCTCTCGTCCGGAACCTGGAAGGAAATATTCCTTAATTCCAGCATGATGTAACCTCCATCTATTGTATACTCATTTCATGATAATGCGGGAACTGCCTGCTCCGGCAATCCCTGCATTATCATAGCACACTTTTCCTTTTATGAACAGGGGATTCCCCCTGTTTTTCTGTGTAAAACCTGTGAACAGCGCTTCTCTGCACTCCTTTTATCAATACTGCAAGAGCCGTTGTCAAAAAAGCGGTAAGAAGAGGATAAAGCCACAGATATGCCGTATTCTTTTCCACTCCGATCAAAACTGCCCCTTTCTTTACCACATCGGATACTGCCAGATGAAAAAGGTAAATAAAAAAGGAATATTTAACGCCGATCTCTGCAAGAAAGGACGGCGCTTTTTCTTTCTCTTTTATAATCCCCAAGAAAAAAAGGCTGAATGTCAGAATAACAGAACCTGTAAAAAGCTCCATCTGTCCCAGAAGGAAGTATTCCCCTACAGACATGACAAGCCCCAGAATCATTCCCACATATACGGCTCTGCTTTTTAAATATTTTTTTAAGTGCTCCTGCCTCCTGTGTATCCAGTAGCCTGCCATAAAGAAAGGAAAGCCTGTGTATAAGTAATTGCGAAATTCCATGACCCTGTATTCCTTTCCCGTAAATACAGCCGCCTCTTCCATATAAAAATGACAGAGCAGAAGAACCGGGATCAGAAATCCCGCAGGCTTTTGTACGCGCAGCTTTTCCACCAGCCAAAATAAAACATAACAGTATAAAAGAGCGGGCAGAAACCAGAGATGCCACTTTATATCTGTCGTATTGTTGTAATACAGAAAATTCCTGATATTTTCTTTCTCAAAAAGTTCCTGAAACCATAAAACCGGCGATTTTCCTTCTATTATATGCCAAATCCACTGCCACACAAGATAAAATCCGAACGAGGTAACGCATAAGAAAAACGTATGCCTGATTTTTCCCGGAATGCGCGCTCCTGCATTTCCGTCTTTTCTCCAGCAAAAATACCCGGAAATCATAAAGAAAAAAGGAACTGCAAATCTTGCAGCCGCATTAAAAATATCCCCTGTCACTCCCGGAAAGTGAAGGTGAAGAAACACCACCATATAGGCCGCCGCTGCCTTTTCTGCATCTAACACATGATTTCTCATAAAATCCTGAAATTTCCTCTCTGTTTTTCAGGGTAGTATAACAGAGGATTTTTTTCATGTCAATGTTCAGGACGCCTGAGGCTTTAACCAGGAACTGTCAAGACGGGCAAGAAGCCTAGCATTGTGATACGCCATTTTTAAAGTCAGGCAGGTTCTTCCAAGATACCTGGAACCGTCCGCCGTTTTCATGCAAGCCAGCGCAAGATCCGGTTTTCCCGGGCTTTGCAGACAGATGGGGATCAAAAGCTGAATGCCGTGATTATAGTACTGAGGAATAGCAGTTTTATAATCTGCTTCCAGCATACGCCTCGTCTGTTTTAATGCCCCGTCAAAAAGCTGTACTCTCATGGTGCTGTTCCTTACTCTCTCCGGAAGGCGGCCTGCATTTTCTTCTTCCCCGAATATGTGCTCGTACTGAGGAACAACAGGAATGGACGTATCAAATACAAGCTCGGACGGATCTTTTACGTACTGAGCTTTTTCCGGAAGCTTTACAGATTTCATTTTCAGAAGATGATACTCTGTATAAAATCCTTCCAGAAACCATTTCTGTCTCCCCGGTATGAGATTTGGCACAAAATAAGCATAAATAGGCTGATAATAATAATTAAATAATCCCGTATTAAACACTGCGTATTTTTCTTCTTCCAGAACCTTTTTCTCCTCGTACAGCCTTCGAAATGTCTGTTCCAGATACCCCTTTAAGATTCCGTTATCCTCTGCCTCTCCAAAGCTCCATTTTTCCGGCGCCATTCTCGCAAGGCACTGGATCTGGCGATTATAATTTCCGCAATATGTGAAATCAAATAAATTCATGGGAAACCTCCTGTTTTCCGTATCTTTGAGACAAGTGTCCCTTCTATATTATTGTATTGTTTTTTCAGCGGGAAAGAACCTTTGATTTCTCTGTTGCTTCTTCTCTCTCTTCCTTCTATAATATAGAACTATAACAGAAGAACTTTATTTTCAGACAGGGAGTTTACTATGAAAAAAGACGGTTATTATTCTTCCGGCGAATTTGCCAGAATGGCACACGTTACCCTGCGGACCATCCGCTATTACGACAAGCAGGATATTTTAAAACCCTCCTTTGTGACAGAGGCAGGGGCGCGGTTTTATACAGACGAAGACTTTGCCCGGCTTCAGCAGATCCTTCTCCTGAAATATCTCGGTTTTTCCCTTGATGACATACGCGAAATGACGATTGACGATTCCGATTATCATTTTATGCTCAATTCCCTGAATATTCAGCTTAAACTTGTAAAAGATAAAATCGAGCAGATGCAGCTTGTGGAAAAAGCCATTGAAGATACTGCCAGCGCCATACAGACAGAGCACACAATCGACTGGAGCAATATGCTGAACCTGATCCACCTTACAAATATGGAAAAAAGCATGAAAAATCAGTATCAGAACGCTTCCAATATCTCGGCGCGGATCAGCCTTCACAGCCTGTATTCCCAGAATAAGGAGGGCTGGTTTCCCTGGATTTACAGACAGTGTGAAATCCACCCTTCCATGAGGATCCTGGAAGCGGGCTGCGGGGACGGGGCATTATGGACGGAAAATCTTGCCCGGCTTCCGGAAAAAATCTCTGTGACACTTTCAGACATATCGGAGGGAATGCTCCGCGATGCCAGAAGAGCGGTCGGCGCTTCTGACAGGCGTTTTTCCTACCGGAGATTTGACTGTGCAAAAATCCCTTTTGAAACTGCCTCCTTCGATCTTGTGATTGCCAACCATGTCCTTTTTTACTGTGAAAATCTCCCCTCCGTATGCAGGGAAATTAAGCGGGTGCTAAAGCCGGGGGGACGGTTTATCTGCAGCACCTACGGAAAGAGCCATATGCAGGAAGTCAGCAGTCTTGTACAGAGCTTTGACGAACGGATCGTTTTATCTGCCGATAAATTATACGAAAAATTCGGACGGGAAAACGGAGCGGAAATCCTTTCCCCTTTCTTTTCAGAAGTAAGCTGGATTTCTTACGAGGATTCTCTTTTTATTCCCGAGGCAGAACCGCTGATTTCCTATATTCTCTCCTGCCACGGAAATCAGAATCAGTACATTCTGGATCACTATAAGGAATTTCGCTCTTTTGTATCTAAAAAAACAAAAAACGGCTTTTCTGTTACAAAGGACGCCGGTATTTTTCTTTGTGCAAATTAACCAAATTTTACAAATTTATTAAAAAACGCTTGAAGGTAACCTAAGGTTACCTTTTATAATGCAATTACAACATAAGGAATCGCAGAAAGACAAATATAATTGTGAAAGGAGTTATTATGAAAGGAATCATTTTAGCGGGAGGCTCAGGAACACGCCTTTATCCTCTGACTATGGTCACATCAAAGCAGCTTCTCCCCATCTACGACAAACCAATGATTTATTATCCCATGTCCGTTCTCATGAACGCAGGCATCCGCGATATTTTAATCATTTCCACACCGCAGGATACGCCGCGTTTCCAGGAGCTTTTAGGAGACGGTCACCAGTTTGGCGTAAACTTAACTTACGCGGTACAGCCAAGCCCGGACGGGCTTGCAC
>SAMEA3387512__coassemble_1443_pt1 | contig 17221 bp, 19 predicted proteins | sample SAMEA3387512__metabat2_high_PE_036 | metagenome-assembled genome bin SAMEA3387512 (sample SAMEA3387512) | Felis catus | biome: Faeces | place: United Kingdom | collected 2012
ATCAGTTCATTATAAAAACCTTAGATTTTTGTCTTGACAACTGAACCACTATATTACCTCTTACTTTGTTTATAAACCTCTGCTTCTTCTATTATCTTCAAATGAAAGTTTCTTGTCCCTTTTTAAAGATTTATCGGCTGCTGAATGATAATTTTTACGTTCTTTCCATCAAAAGTGCGATTAAAATAGTCCTCATAATTTTGTTTGTCTTTTATAATTTTAACCTTATCATACACAAAAAATATAATATTCGATTCCAAATAATGAACTATATCTGCTTCTATCTCCTCTGTTAATTTATTTAAGCGCATTGTCTCTCTTGTACATTTTGTCTCTATCACACAATTTAAACATGGAATTTTCAAATCACTTCTGATCATTCCAACCCCGGAATCTCCGGAAACTTCTTTTCTTAAATCCGGATATAACGGTTTTAACACTGCATATAACAAATATTGTATATCATATTCATTTTCTATTTTAATCTGCTGCACTTTCTCCTTCGTTAAAGGCGCTCTTTGATTCAGCGCTTCTATAAACATATAGAAATTGCATAAATACTTTTCCAAATGGCTGCAGCTATTATCCTGGTTTTCCTTTTTTAGAAAAGTTCTGAGGCATTCCAATACATTTTCTTTTGCAGCAAGCATTTTTTCTTTGTTTACCTCATCTGAAAATCTATTTTTTATATACTTCTGTTTACTCTTTACTTCTAAATAAAAATCTTTCGGATATTCTTCTTCCACTAATTTTTGATTCAACTCTGCAAGTATTTTATCAAATTCTTCCACCCTGTCTATATCCCGAAGTCTGTTCATAAAGGTTTTTATCATCTTATCCATTCATTCTTCCCCACCTTAAATAAAACAAAAACAGCGGATCAAGAACATAAATCTTGCCGTCTTTCCATTCTATAGCCCGATAAATTTCTTCTTTTCCTTCCAATACTCCCTGAAGATATTTCAGGTGATTTCTTACGGTTCGCTTATCTAATTTTATGGAACAATTATTATCATCAATAATACAAAGAATTCTCTCATAAAAAGTTTCAAAATCCATCTCTACTAAAGGCGGATTTTTTGCCAGAGATTCTACGATAACTCCATACAGATCCAATTCTTTTCCATCTATTGTTCTATATAATTTTCTCTGCTGTCCCCTTGGGTTCGGTCCTTTGGAAAGCACATTTACTACATCTGCATAATTAAAATTCATTGTAGTAAATCTATATGCTTTTTCCAGTATATCATCACTGACTTCCCGTTTTCCTTCATCTTCCAGCAATGTGCAAATACTCAAACATATATATTGCATCAACTGTGGTGACGTAAGACACTCAACTGCCAATTTATCAGCAATCTCTTCCTCTATTTTAATGTTTAACTTGGTAAATCCTTTTAATGCAATCTTTTTCAAGTCAGCTTCTTTCCAGATTTCTATATTAATCAAGCTTAATCTTCCTGATAAATCTGCATTTTTTCTAATAGCATCATCAGCTCTGTGCGGAAGGGAAACTACCACCACTTTTAACTCACGCCTAATAGCATCTTTTAATTGCTGCGCCATTTTCATCTGCATTTCCGATGATGCATAATGAAAATCATCAATCATAAGAACCTTTTTATTATCGATATAATATCGGATAATCTTATCTTTCGATAACATATACTTTTCGTTCTTACTGTCGCGCTCTTTATATGTTCCTTCTGCTGCAATTCTTTCCGTAGTAATCTCTCCCATATAAGGTAAACCGACTTTTGCAGCAATAATAGCCCAAAAATCTGTATGCTCATTAAAATCTGCACCTGAAATCTCAACAATATTATCGAGTCCTATCACCTGTTCACATAATATTGTTTTCCCCATTTTAGACGGACCAATTACAGAAGTTAAACAACCTGCTGTTCTTAATGCCTGTTTTAATCTCAGTTCATATGAAATCCCCGTATTCTCATAATTTCGTGACACATATGTATATTCCGGAAACGCGCCTGGTTTGAAAATATTTTCTGCTTTTAATGGCATAACATCACCTCCTGAAGTTATATATACCCATTATACCATACCTTCACTCAATTTAAACCTTACAGTACAGTGAATAACAAATTTCCGCTGCATTTCCTTCACTCATGCAGCTCCAGCGGAAGTCCGTCCGGATCAAAGAAAAACGTCATTCTCTTCTTTGTATAATCATCATATCGGATCGGCTCACATTCAATCCCACATTTCTTTAATTCTTCTGCCGTTTCTTCTACATTTCCCACACGAAATGCCAGATGGCGAAGCCCGCAGGCTTCCGGTCGGTTTACACGCTTTGGCGGATTTACTTCCGCAAATATCTCCAGTTCAATCGCTTCTTCCCCATCTCCGATTTTCAAATCCAGCTTCCAGTCTTTTCTCTCGTCGCGATAATTTTCACGTATCACCTGAAAGCCGAGTTTTTCCACATAAAACTCTCTTGCCGCATGAATATCTGATACAATAATTGCAACATGATGAATCGCGTTTAATTTCATTTGTAATCTCCTCATTTCTTAATCAAATGTATTATTTATGACTGTAGTTTTAATTTTTCTTCTTTACAGGGTGTCTGATTACTGTTCTCCATTTTTCCGGCTCAACTCGTCTCGCATCAGACAGATAAATTTCATGGTGCAGACGTTTCTCTGTAAAATCATTCACATACCCATTTTCCTGTAAATACGCATCCATCAAAGCAACTGTTTCAGGCTCATGGTCGAATGGGCCTATGTGCATGATCTGTATGCAAAGCCCTTCCTCAAGGGTCAGAAATTCTGCTGCGGAGCAATCTATTTTTTTCTTTTCAGATGCAGTTTCTACTGCCCATTCAAAATCTTTTTCTGTCACGAAATTCGGCAGACGGATAACGGAAATCCAGTTAAATGTTTCCTTGTTTTTGTAGTCCACCCCGGAAATGTTCTCCTGCCACCAAAATCCCTCGAGAGGAGGCACTACATATTCGAAAAATCCTTCTATTTTATAAGATGTTTTGTAACTCATTTTCAAAGTATACGCCACTGCGTACAGAACACTGATCGCTTTCTGATATGCTCCGCCTTCTTCATTCGGATTTCCCTTACCCCTCACTGCAATATACTTCGCCGCCGGAACATTTACAATCTCCGGTTTCTTCTTTGGCATATAAAACTCTTTATATTCTTTTTTGAAATCAAATGCCATGTCTGTTCCCTCCGTTTACATTTGTCAATTTGTTGAAATATAAGTACATTTAATCCCATCTGCTTTTGCCACTGCTTCCGCATATTTTAGCAGCTTCACCGCGTAAATCCCCTCTTGTTTATCCCTGTTCTCCAATCCACTTTTTCGCCCATTCGAATAAAACTTCGGACATTTTCGAAAAATCAACAGTCCCTCCGTTTTTCAGACTTAAAAAAATATCCACAATCACTTTTTCTTCCGGCGAAACAGCATTTGACAGTTCACTTTGATGGCGAATGTAATTTCCCGTCTGCCTGAAACAGATTGCCTGTACAACAAAAGAAGCCGATTTATATAATCCTTTCAGGATTTCCTCATTTTTTTCGTACAGCATATTATGTACGCAGCCGTGATAAATGTTACACGCCCCGATTTTTATTGCTCTGTCAACTGCCTCATCGTCAACTCGTGCCAGCAATTCATCAAGGCTTCCCTTTATGGCTTTCGTATCGTAATAGAACTGAAAAAGGTCAGAAGGCTCCCAGTTTAACAGTTCTTTTTTCCCGGAAAGAAAACCGCAGATTAATTCTCTGTGCGGCAGACTGTCCAGCATGGTATTATAATTCTGAACATCCGAAACCGTCACTTCATCAAGAATTACAACCATATCTATGTCGCTTTTTTCTGTTGCTTCCCCACGGCTGTAGCTTCCCTGCAGCCCGACAAACCATACTCGTTCCCCGAAAGTCTCCTCTAATTTCTGTAAAAACAGATTTATCCACACAGTAATTTCTATCATTTTCGTCACCTCGCTCACATAAAATCAAACAGTGAAAGCTGCTCTTCTTTTTCTTCGTATGTTCGTAAATACTCAAATATCTGATTGCTATTATGTACAATGTTGTGCTTGTCGCAGGTTCGGTTAAAGATTTCCATCAGCTTTTTTTCATTAGGACTCGGCAGGACATATTGCTCCCCGTAACAGCGAATATATTTTTCTTTCAGTCCGGGAAATAATCTGTCCAACTGCCTGTAAAAATATTCACGGTTTCCCTCTCTCAGAGTCATGCCCATTCCGAAATTTATGATTCCGTACACCTTTGCTTCCGCACAATAATTTAATATGCCCACCAAATTTTCTTCTGTATCGTTGATAAAAGGCAGAATCGGACAAAGCCACACAACCGTCGGGATTCCCTCCTGCTGCAGAATCTTTAACGCCTCAAAGCGTTCCCTTGTGGTGCTGACGTTTGGCTCCAGCTTCCTGCATAGCGTTTCGTCATATGTCGTTAATGTCATCTGCACCACGCATTTTGTTTTTTCGTTGATCCTTTTTAATATATCCAAATCGCGGAGCACCTGCGCTGATTTTGTGATCAGTGTAAAACCGAATCCGTATTTTTCAGCGAGAAGCAGGGATTTTCTCACATACTGAAGTTCTTTTTCCACCGGAATATATGGGTCAGTCATTGCCCCGGTCCCTATCATGCACTTCTTTCGCTTTCTTTTCAGGGAATCCTCCAGCAGTTCAAGAGCATTCTCTTTTACCTCAATATCCTCAAATGCGTGATTCATATGATAACAGCGGCTTCTGGAATCACAGTAAATACAGCCGTGTGTGCACCCACGATATAAATTCATTCCGTTTGATGCAGACAGAATACTCTTTGCTGTTACATAGTGCATATTGTTCTCCTAATCTTTTCTGCTATGTTCCTAACTGCATCATATTATAGCAGCCTGCATATGCGCTTTCTATTACTCATACGGATAAACATGCTCTGCTTTTGATTGAAACTCTCTGAGATGGATAATCTTCGTATTTTCATCAAATTCAATAACAGATACCCCATCGAATCCGCCGATTTCATTATTATAATCACACTCAAAATACCATTCTGCAACCGTGCACATATCCTGATGAATAAATTTTTTGATTTCCCATTTTAATACTGTGCCATTTTCATTCCAATCTGTGAACCACTTTAAAATCTGTACTAGCCCATGATATTCCGGTCCGTAACACTCGCTGTATGTAATGTCATTCGAAAAAATACTTTTCAATGGTTCAATATCTTTATCAAGCCACGCCTGAAAATATTTTCTGACAATATCTTCTTTTCTCATATCATCATTCCTTTCCAATCCACCATTATCCCTCCTGAATACCAAACCCAATACGCTTACTTACAAACAGAATACAGGAAATGAAGCATATCTCCATTGTAATACCGCGTAATAAATTTAGTTTCTTTACTCATATCAATACTTTCTGCCACTTTCATAGATGCAAAATTATCTGATTTAATAATCGCGCATACTTTGTTTATGTCAAGATTTTTAAAAGCATACTTTTTACATCCCTGCGCCGCTTCTTTTGCATTTTTTAATATCATTGCCCACAGACCATATCCATATTTTTTATATCTTTCTGTCTGTCAATCCATACCAAAACGTCATTGTCCGAAAAATTGTGTTCATAAACATACATAACTTCAGGATTTTGTAAAATCGCAGCCAGATTTTTAAAATCACTCCGGTTCATTTCTCTTAAAATTAAACGTTCTGTTTCTCATTTTTCACTCTACAGCTCCATACTGTTATTTTTTTGAAACTGCCATCAACTGAAATCTTATTCCTTTTCATTCAATAATCCATTCACTCTTTCAATCGGAAATCTGTCTTCAATATCAACTACTTCAAACAAATTTAACGGCAATTTCTCTTCTCCTATTATCGCAAGATATTCATTAACAGCCCTGCGATCGATCATGATTTTTCCACGCCCTGCCCAATGACGATTGCTCTCTTTCTTTTTCAATCCGGAAATCCAGTATTCATCACCATTTTCAATATCTATATAATTTGAGTAACTGCCATTATATTTCTGAAAAGCATGGTCCTTAAAGTAAATTGTTTTTTTACTTTTTGAAGTCCTGATATATCCGATCCATGCCGGACCGTCATCAGAATACCCTGTTTTAAGCTCAATATACATCAAATCGTTAATCATTTCTGTTACCTCTTTCTCCTGTTTGTCTGTCACCGTGCAAATCCAAAATTGCAGATTAGTCCCACACAATTTCCAAACAATTAAAATTTTCCGGAACCGATGGTACACACGAGTAAATATTTAATTCAGATGCCTTTATTATAATCACACCATCAGAACACAGCCATTCACAATCTGCAAATTTCTCTAATTCCACAGGCGAAATGCTTGTACAAATCACAATGGAATCTCCTGCAAGAACTAATTCTTCTTCCCCATTGCTTTCTACGATTTCTGTATCATCGTGCAGTGCCACGCGCACCCAGGCTATATCAGGCATCAGCTCAATCTTTTGCAGCATATCACATATTTCAGAGAGCTTCGGACGCCCAAATCCCCATTGATTGGGAGCGATGGACTCCTCCTCTGTATTTCCATAAAAAAATTCATCAAGCGTTAGTAATGGCAAGTGTTTTTCGTTTTCTTCCAATATTCTTTTGAATCTGTTTAATTCTATCATAATCGAAATTTACCCCGTAAAAATTCTCACGCCTTGGCGGAATCAAAAATTTCCTTTATGCTTGTTGATTCAATGTTCTCCAGCTTATTTAACGGATTCCTCTCAAATTCTTTCTCTGTAAAACCAGTTTCTTCCCATGCTTTATACCATGTGAGATAATGATACTGTTTTACATCAAGTGCATGGCATTCAGTGACAGAACCTCTTTCGACATCAAGTTTTCCCACAAAACCATAGTCAAACACTCCACTGGCGTCACTGCGCATAAATCCAAGAACATAACAGGCACCTGTTTCTTTGTCAAATTCCAGATTATCCAGAACCATTTTTTTCTCATTCGTGAATAGAGTGTTCATCTTTTCAAACGACACGGCATCATATATACTCAGTTGAGTCTGACAGGAATTAACAGGTTTTTCAATATTGTAGAAATACCTTCCATTGGGTGTAAACGCAAAGCCTTCGTCCTGCGCTCCAATTCTTGTAACTGTTATCTTTTTTATCAAAGCTAAAGAATCCAGGTCATAAAAGCCCAGAAAGCCTTCTGTAGATTTCACAGCAATTACATTTGAATTTGGTTTAAAAACCGCAGTATAAGCATACGGAAAATCCCTGAATTTAGCCAATTCTGTTCCAGTTGAATCGTATATGTATACTGTGCTGCCATTGCACCCTACACTATAGGATTCATTCTTATAAAACCCCCAGAATTTCCTCATATTCAGTCTCTCCTTATCATTCATATAAGTTCCCTGCGCATTCTTTAAGCATGATTTCCTGTTCCCCAGCACCACCGGGCAATTTTTCCGACTAACTCCTTATCCACCTTACCATAGGGAATGCGGATCGTCCCTTTGCTTACCTTGTACTTCTTCAATTCCTCTTTAAATTCTTCCACCGCTTCCGGTCCGGGATAAAACCCGATATGATTTTTGGAGGCGGCAAAATGAAGAATATTATGATTTTTCCAATATGTAGGCATACTCCAGGAAATACGCTCCTCTGCCTCCGGAAGCGCTTCTTTCAAAATCTGTCTCATAAGAAACAAATCCGGCTGCTTTTCCTCGTCTTGTGACAAAATATATTCTTCAATAGTTTTTGGCTTCTCTCCACAATAATGACTTTGATTTACATTCTTAAACTCTCTTCCGCATTTCGGACATTTCCACATAGCATACCCTCCGTTATCTACTCACTTATTTTTTCTATCAACAAATCAAACTTCCCACATCAAAAATCAGACTTATCTCATCAATATTTTAATTCATAAAATAGTATTGCGGCAGCAGATGAGCTCTTGTTCCAATGCTTTTTTCGGTTGAGAATGTTATTTTATGATTTTTAGCCTATATTTTTGAGGCACAAATAGGTGTTTTTTGAAAAAATCTGAAATCACGCTTACTTATTTTTGAGCGAACTAGGCTGCCGAGAAAGATCCTCTAAATATAACCTACATTTTAAGAAAGAAAACTAACTAAAAAAAAGGAAGGCTTGGAATTTAGCCTATTTGGAATCTAAAAAAGTAGGCTTATATGAAAAAGCCATGCAATGTCACCTATTTAGAACACAAAAAAGTAGGCTGGAACGGAGAAATCACGAAATTTATCTTATTTATAACCTGGATAATAAAATTCCAGTCATAAATCCCTGGCAGTTTTTTGCAATCAACAAATTTATAACGGAATTTTGTATTGATATTATAAATTCATTTATTGTCACAGCAAAAACTCCGCCATCACTCCATTACTCACGTGTATTCCTGCTCTTGTAAGAAAAATTCTGCCCTCTTTTTCCTCAAGCAGCCCCATATTTTTATACTTATCCAGCACTTTTCCATACACGCTTTCTATCGGTGTTCCAAAGCTCTCCAGAAACTCCGCTTTTGACACCCCTTCTGTCATGCGAAGTCCCAGAAACATAAATTCTGACATTTCATCTTCCAAAGATAAGGTTTCTCTGTTTTCCCTGATTTTTTCCGGACTGCCGCTTTCCTTCAGGTATGCGGAAAAATCCGACGTATTGGAAAAACGCTGATTTCCCCAAAGAGAAGCTGCCCCAAGTCCAAGACCCAGGTATTCTTTTCGCGTCCAGTAACCGATATTGTGGCGGCAGACAAGACCTTTTTTCGCGTAATTGGAGATTTCGTATTGTTCGTATCCGTACTCTTCCAGAATCCCTGCCGTATCCTCGTACATTCTGTACTCTGTGTCCTCATCCGGAAGATTCAGCTTTCTTTTGGCAAATGGCGTTCCCTCTTCTATGATAAGACTGTATGCGGATATATGCTCCGGGTGAAGAGCTGCCACTGTTCTTAAATTTCTGATCCAGCCTTCATATGTCTGATCCGGAAGAGCGCACATCAGATCCACATTGATGTTCTGAAAGCCTGCTTCCCTTGCAAGGGAAAAGCTTTCCAGAAATTCCTCATATGTGTGAATCCTTCCGAGGCTTTTAAGCTCTGCCTCTTCCGGGGACTGCAGCCCCAGACTCAGGCGGTTGATCCCTGCATTTTTGTACAAAAAAAGCTTTTCCTTAGACAAAGTCCCCGGATTTGCCTCTATTGTAATTTCGGCGTCCTGGGCTACAGAAAAGCTTTCATGGATTTTTTCAAAAATATCTCCCATAAGGGAAGGAGAAAGCGCAGACGGCGTCCCTCCTCCCACAAAAATGGAAGATACTTCTCTTTTTTCTGTTTTTACTGCTTCAATTTCCCGCAAAAGGGCTTTTGTATAGGAAGCTTTTGCCTCCTCGCTTCCCGGTGCGGAAAGAAAATCGCAGTAAGCGCATTTCCGGACACAGAAGGGAATATGTATATAAAGTTCAAAGGAATTATCCTTTCTGTTCATTCCGCTTTCTCCTCTGCAAGATATGGATTTACCATCGTTATGTTTCCGTTTTTTACAACTGCATCGGGATTGATCTCCTCCGGTGCAGGCGTAGGACTGGGCTCCGGCGTTATGGTAATCGTCATAACCTTTTCTTCTTTTTCGTCCTTCTCCTTTCCGCAGCCGCACCCGGCAGCGAAAAGACAGAGGAAACTGAAAGCCAAAACTGCCAGAAGCCTTTTCTTTCTGTTTTTCATAAAAACTCCGCTCTCCGGCAGGCATTCTGCCGGCAAACCTTACTTATCATCAAGCTTTAAGACGCTCATAAACGCCTTCTGTGGAATCTCTACGTTTCCAATCTGGCGCATACGTTTCTTACCTTCCTTCTGTTTTTCCAGAAGTTTCTTCTTACGGCTGATGTCACCGCCGTAACATTTGGCAAGTACGTCTTTTCTCATGGCTTTTACAGTCTCTCTCGCAATAATCTTACTTCCAACTGCTGCCTGGATCGGGATTTCAAAAAGCTGTCTCGGAATCTCCTCTTTCAGCTTTTCGCACATCTTTCTTCCTCTCTCGTATGCCGTATCTGCATGGACAATAAAGGAAAGCGCGTCTACTTCTTCTTTATTTACAAGAATATCAAGCTTCACAAGCTCGCTTCTCTCATAGCCGCAAAGCTCATAATCAAGGGAAGCATATCCTCTGGAACGTGATTTTAAAGCATCAAAGAAATCGTAGATAATCTCATTGAGAGGCAGCTTGTACTTTAAGAGAGCACGCGTCTCTTCCATGTATTCCATACCAATGTACTGACCTCTTCTTTCCTGGCAAAGGTCCATAATGGCTCCGATAAATTCAGTTGTCACCATAATTTCCGCATTTACCATCGGCTCTTCCATATATTCAATTTCTGACGGGTCAGGAAGGTTTGTGGGGTTTGTTAAGTCAATAACTTCCCCGTTAGTCTTATGCACTTTATAAATAACACTCGGCGCAGTTGTCACAAGGTCAAGATTATACTCTCTCTCCAGACGTTCCTGGATAATCTCAAGATGAAGAAGCCCAAGGAAACCGCAGCGGAAACCAAAGCCAAGAGCAATAGAAGTCTCCGGCTCATAAAAAAGAGAAGCATCGTTTAACTGAAGCTTTTCCAAAGCATCTCTTAAATCTCCGTATTTTGCTCCGTCTGCCGGATAAAGTCCGCAGTAAACCATCGGATTTACCTTCTTATATCCCGGAAGAGCCTCGCTGCACGGCTCGTCATTATTTGTCACTGTATCACCCACGCGGGTATCTCTTACATTTTTAATACTTGCCGTAATATATCCTACTGTTCCGGCTGTCAGTTCATCACATGGAATAAACTGTCCTGCTCCAAAATATCCAACCTCCACAACCTCTGTTGTAAAGCCTGTTGCCATCATGCGGATCGGCGTTCCTTTTTTTACGCTTCCGTCCATAATACGGCAGAATACGATAACGCCTTTATACGGGTCGTATACGGAGTCAAAGATCAGGGCTTTTAAAGGTGCGTTTACATCGCCTGAAGGAGCCGGGATCTTTGTCACGATCTGTTCCAGAACTTCCTCCACATTAAGACCTGTCTTTGCGGAAATCTGCGGGGCGTCCTGCGCTTCCAGACCGATCACGTCCTCAATCTCATTAATGACGCGTTCCGGATCTGCACTTGGCAGGTCTACCTTATTAATAACAGGAACAACGTCCAGATCATGGTCAAGCGCCATGTACACGTTCGCAAGCGTCTGCGCCTCGATGCCCTGCGCCGCGTCTACCACGAGAATCGCGCCGTCGCAGGCTGCAAGACTTCTGGACACCTCATAATTAAAGTCTACGTGTCCCGGGGTATCAATAAGGTTAAAAATATACTCTTCTCCGTCATGCGCCTTATACACGATACGCACTGCCTGAGATTTGATGGTAATGCCTCTCTCCCTCTCAAGCTCCATGTTATCGAGAACCTGAGACTGCATCTCTCTTTCTGTCAGAAGACCTGTCTTCTGGATAATACGGTCCGCAAGCGTGGACTTTCCATGATCAATATGTGCTATAATACAAAAATTACGAATTTTACTCTGTTCTATCACCAGGAGTCCTCCTCTGTTTCTATGTTCGATTCTCCCCATTATATCACAGAAAGTCCCCTGTTGTCACTGCCCTTTTAACACCCTGTCAAGAATATCTGCGAAAGGCTCCATCGCGTTTTTTACCTCCTGCACCGTATTTGTCTGCGCCCCTGCTTCCAGAAGAATGGATTTCGGACGAAGATGGAGATTATACCGAAGTCCTGCAAGGTAAATCCCCCTGTAAAAATCAGGATAGTAAAGGGCAGACTGATATTCAAGCTGAAAAGAAAAGGCAAGATTATCTTCTATATATGGATTTGGAAGATAGGATACGTCTCCCTGGCTTACTGTTCGGCTTACCCCGTTAAAAAACATGATCTGCGCCGTGGGCTTTCCGTTGACTTCTGTCACAAGATGGCGGTTCTCTGAAACACCGTCCCTGTGAAGATCAATAATCACCTCTATCGACGGATTTTCTTCAAGAAAAGGCTCAAGATAATCCCTCGCATAATCGTAAGCCAGACTTCTGTCCTCCACTCCCCCTGCCATATCAAACTCCTCTTTAACGTGCACCACATGATACCCGTATTTTTCTTCCAGAATGGATTTCAGATAATCTCCCACACCTACAATGGTATCCTCCACCTTCCCCTCCCTGGAATCAATAAAAGCCTCCTGAGAATGGCTGTGATAAATCAGAATCTGAGGCGCGGACGTATCCTGCTTCAAAGTCATATCCTTTTCCAGAAAACGCGCCGCATCAAGAAGTCCCTCTTTTATAGAAACATTTTTATCCTCGATAAAAAACTCACCTTTAAAATAATCGGGATCTGCCAGCGCTTCCGGCGACAGATCAACCACCGGGTGAGGCTGCACTGCCGTCTCCTTCGCTGCCTCCGGTGTGGGTGACGGAAGCGGTCGTTCTGACGGCACCGGAGAAGGCACGGGTGTTACAGAAGGCGCTTTCGTCGGCTCAGGGGAGAGCTTCGCTTCCTGCGGCGGCGTTATCGAAGGCTCCTGTGTTTCTGCAGGCTCTTCCTCTTCTTTTTTATCCGCACTGTTTTCTGCCTGTACTTTTTCAGCAAGATACGCCGCATTTTTTTCCATGATCAGCTCAGACGTCTCCTCGTCCGTCTCCACCGCGTCACTCCACGCTTCTTTTTCCAGAAAGTCATAAAGCGGTATCTGCCTGTAAAAATTTCCCCGCAGAAAAAAAGGCTCCGGCAAAAACACCAGAACAGTCACGAAGCACAGGCTTAAAAATACGCAGAATGCTTTCTGAAAATTTGTCACACGATCACCTCTTTAAAGGTATCCTATGACAGGGCAAAATAAATTATGTCAGGAACAAAACGCCATATTCAGCCCTTCCGAAATGGTAAAGCTTAAATATTTTACGGTTTCGTCCACATCTTTCGGCGTCACAAACATGGTATGGAGATGCGGGGAAATCATTTCCTCCAGAAATTCCTTCTGTTCTGTCTCCTCAAGCGCGTCCAGAAGATGCGACATAGAATCATGAACAATGGTAGCCGCATCTACGACTGTGGGAACGCCGATGCCGATCACTTTTACTCCCATACTCTCTTCTGTCAGACCGTTCCGGTGATTTCCCACACCGGAACCCGGATTGATTCCCGTATCTGTGATCTGAATGGTTCTGCTCAATCTTTTTGTGCTTCTGGCTGCAAGGGCGTCTATGGCAATGATCACGTCGGGCTTTGTCTCCTGCACGATCCCGCTTATAATCTCCGACGTTTCCATGCCCGTCTGCGCCATCACTCCCGGGGCAATTCCGCTGATACTGTGGATCTGCTCTCCTTCGATGCCCATTCTTCCGTATTCCCGGAGCACATGGCGGGTCATACGCATATTTTCCACAACAAGAGGACCCAGGGAATCTGCCGTAATCCTCTGATTTCCAAGTCCTACCACAAGCACGGACTTCTCTTTTTTCAAATCGATCAACTCTCCGAGGTGACGGGCAAGCTCCTCGGATACTTCTCTGTGATAATCCTCGTCCGGAACAGAAAGATTAGGCGCTTCGATCGTGATATAATTTCCCTGTGGACGCCCCATTGCCTTTGCCCCGTTTTCTGTTCTGATCTTTACAACTGTAGTTCGAATATCCTTTTCCCTGTCATAGTTTTCCTGAACCTCCACACCTCGAACTTCCACATTTTCCTCCTGAAAGCGTTCCTGCGTCTCCAGTGCAAGGTCTGTTCTGATCCTGTATCCTGTCTGCATGGTCTGTCCCTCTCTTTTCCAGCAATCAATATGCCTGACATCATTTTTTAATAGTTTCTGCAATTTTTGTGGAAATATGTATTGACATTTGCAGAAATTTATACTATGCTAAATAAGCATGTTTCGTGAGGACGCCCGTGTCTGTTCTCATGAGGAAAATATTTTCATTATATTAAAATACGTATCGGAGGTGTCAAAATTGGCTAACATCAAATCTGCAAAGAAAAGAATTTTAGTAAACAGAACAAAAGCGGAGAGAAACAAATCCATTCGTTCTGCTGTTAAAACTTCCATCAAAAAAGTAGACGCAGCAGTAGCAAACCAGGATAAAGCAGCAGCAGAAGCAGCATTAAAAGACGCTATCTCTACAATCAGCAAAGCTACTTCCAAAGGTGTTTATCACAAAAACAACTGCGCAAGAAAAGTTTCCCGTTTAACTAAAGCTGTAAACAGCATTGCATAATTAGTTATTCGTTTTTAATTATAAGCTTATAAGTAAGAATGAAAAGGCAGCCATACCGTCATGTGGCTGCCTTTTTTGTGCCGCAAATGCGATTGCCTGCGAGCAGATCCTGAACTATATCTGCTCACAGGAAATTATCTCCCGGAGCTGTACTTCACAATAAGAAGTTCCACGCTTAACACGTCTCCGAGACGTCCAGTCTTTACCGCCTCCTCCGCGTCCACAAAATCCTCCACTGCCTGTTCCAGCTCCTCCACTGTATAGGAACGGGCGCAGGCAGATATATTACGCACAACAAAAGAAGGAACGCCGAGTCTTGTGGCAATCTCATTCTGAGACGCCCCCTCTCCTGACATTTTCTTTGTGAGAAGAAGCTGGCGGAACTGTTTCGCAAGAAGAAAAAGAATCCTCATGGGCGGCTCTTTTAAGGTGAGAAGGTCGTAGTACAGCTCAAGCGCCCTTTTCTGGTTCTTTTCCGTAACTGCGCGCACCATATCAAAAATCTTATTTGTAGTCTGGGTCACGCACACTGCCTCTATATCCTCCGCGCTGACAATATCCTGCCCTTCTGTATACGTAATGAGCTTTTCCAGTTCCATGCGGATATTTCCCATATCTGTGCCTGTTTTTGTGAGAAAAAGTTCCATATCTCTCTGGGTGATTTTTCTTCCCTCTTTTCCGAGAATCCCTGCTGCCCACCGCATCAGCGTCTTTTCGTCCTGCTTTGCAAACTCCGTCACTCTTCCGCCGCTTTTTACCGCCTTATACATACGGCTTCTTTTATCCACCTCGGACTCTGAAAAAACAAGAACAAGATAATCGGGAAGGCTCTTCATATAGTCGGCAAGCTCCTCGCACTTATTCTTAAAAAATCCTGTGTCCTCAAGAAGAATAATTCTCCTCTCCGCAAAAAAAGGCATGGTCTCGCAGAGATCGATAAGCTGCTTTACATCAACTCCCTTTCCCTCATAGCGGCTGAAATTCATGGTATCTCCGTCCGGATTTAAAGCGTTTAAAAGCTTCTCTTTATACTGATGTTTTAAATAAGCCTCTTCTCCGAAAAGAAGATACGACTGCTTAAAATTTCCTGTTTTTATATCTTCCTGTATACTTTTCAAGATAAAACTCCTGTCTCTTTGTATTCTTATAACACAATACCACAAAACCGCCGTTTTAGGAAGGGGAAAACCGTCTCACTCCCACATTCTTCCCGTCCGTAAATACGGTCACTGCCCCGCTTTTCATAGTGTACTCTACCCTGCTTCCTGATTTTTCCAGGCGTTTTATCGTCTCAGGGGAAGGGTGACCGTATGTGTTTGATTCCGAGCAGGAAATCACGGATACCTCCGGCTTTATTTTATCGAGGAACGCCTGAGTGGAGGAATAGCCGGAGCCGTGATGCCCTACCTTCAGAAAATCCACATCAGTAAGCACAGACAGAAGCTTCTTTTCTGTCTCTTCCCCCACATCTCCTGTAAACAAGCCGCGAAAATTTTTATATGATAAAAGAAATACGACTGCGTCCTCGTTTACATCTTCTCCGGAAGCTCCTTTTTCCGGGGAAAGTACAGAAATTCTGCCATCGCCTATGCGAAAATCATCTCCCCTGTTTGCCGTCATCACCTGGATTCCCACTTTTTTTGCGAGAGCTTCAAGCTCCCTCCACGCCTCCGGCTTTTCACTGATTCCGGGCAGAATGAGATTCCCGATTTTTAAAGAAATCAGCCCTTTCTCCATATATTCAAGAATCTCACGCACTCCGCTTATATGATCTTCGTCCGTATGAGAAATAAAAACAGCGTCCACATAGGAAATCCCCTGATTTTTCAAAAACGGAAGAATCTGGTACTGCCCGATATTCTTTTTATTGCTGCTTCCCCCGTCAACGAGAAACACCTCTCCTGTTGGAAGCTGTGCCGCAATGGCATCTCCCTGCCCAATATCAAGACAGGTAATTTCCATATGCTGTCTGTCTCTTTGGCTCAGAACAAAAAGAGCAGCTGCAAGAGATACAACAAAACCGCTTTTTGCCAGATAAAGCTTTCTCCTGTTTTTCACCTCTTTTTTTATCAGAAAACCGGCTGCCCCTGTCACAGAAAACAAAAGTATATAGTAAATCACTGCCTGCCAGATTTTTGGCTGTCCCGGCGTCCAGGTACAAAAGAGAAGGGACGCGCCAAGGCTGCAAAGCTTATCGTATGCAAAAAGCACAAGCCTTCCCGGAAGAGAAACGCACACGGCAAGCCCCGGCGATATGCAGCCGATCAGAACTGTAAAAACGCCGCTTATAAGAACGATTCCCACCGTCGGCAGCACAAGAAGATTTAAAAAAATCCCGATTATGGAAACTTCTCCGTAAAACCACAGCATCACAGGGAGGGTGGTAAGCTGTACACATACAGAACCCATGAGACTTTTTAAAATTTTATTTTTTATGCCGGAAAACTTTAAAAATACAGGGAGAACTGCTCCCACTCCGAGAACAGCGCCAAAAGAAAGCAGAAAACCGGTATTGTATAAATACGCCGGAGATTCCAGAAGAAGGATCATAGCAGATACGGAAAGCGCTGTCATCATATCGTAAATCCGCCCCAGGATTTTTGCGCCTGTTGCAATGAGAAACATGGAAACAGCCCGCATGGCAGAAACGCTCCCTCCTGTCATTTCTCCGTAAAAAATCATGACAGTAAGAGAAAGAAACCCTGCACTCCATATCCCAAGTCCTGTTTTCTTCAAAAGCTCATAAAGTCCCATTCCCAGAAGGCTGATATGAAGGCCGCTGATCGCCAGAATATGAATAATCCCTGCCATCTGGTAAAGCATTTTTGTTTCTTTTGGAAGTTCTCCCTTTTCTCCCAGAACCATCGCAGCAAAAACAGGGGCAGCCTCTCCTGCCGCGCCCTCCAGAAC
>SAMEA3387512__coassemble_1548_pt1 | contig 15694 bp, 10 predicted proteins | sample SAMEA3387512__metabat2_high_PE_036 | metagenome-assembled genome bin SAMEA3387512 (sample SAMEA3387512) | Felis catus | biome: Faeces | place: United Kingdom | collected 2012
GCGACTCTAAACGCCCTCTGTACGTCCTTATTGTGACTTGTGTCCTGAATATCATTCTTGATATTATTCTTGTTGTATGGGCGCATATGGGCGTTACAGGCGTAGCTGTTGCAACCGTGTTTTCTCAGGCAGTAAGCGCAGTCCTTGTAACGGTAATGCTTATGAAAAAAGATACCATGTATCAGCTGCATTTAAAGAAAATCAGGCTGCACGGAACGGCTCTTCGTTCTATTCTGCGTATCGGTCTTCCGGCAGGACTGGAATCAGTTATGTATAATATTGCGAATCTTATCATTCAGATTTTCGTAAATAAGCTTGGTACAGATACGGTGGCGGCATGGGGAACCTTTGCGAAAATAGATGCAGTATTCTGGATGGTGATTAATGCCTTCGGGATTGCCATTACTACCTTTGTAGGGCAGAATTACGGTGCAGGAAGAAGGGACAGAATGCGAAAGAGCGTGCGGGTATGTATGGTGATGTCATATGCGTCTGCTATTGTGCTAAGTGTGTTCCTGTTTGCTTTTGCAGAGCCCCTGTACCGCATTTTTACAACAGACAGCAATGTAATTAAAATCGGCGTACACATGATGCAGTTTTTGCTTCCGTCGTACTTCCTGTATGTAGTGATTGGAATCCTCTCCGGAGCGCTAAGAGGGGCAGGAAAGGTACTTGTTCCCATGCTTCTTACATGCGGAGGCGTGTGCGTTCTCCGTATTGTGTGGATGTTCGCCGTGCTGCCTGCTATGCCGGGAATCGATACGATTATGCTGAGTTACCCGGTGTCCTGGGGAATTACCTCTGTGTTATTTATCATCTATTACATAAAAAAATTCCCGAAACCGGAGAAGGGAACGGGAATGTAAGTAAATTTCAGGGAATGGAGAGAATCCATTCCCTGTTTTAGTCTTTTCTGGAAGAAGTTTTCCTTTTGCTTCGTATATAGTGCAGAAGAAGATTTTCGCTCATTTCTGGAAGTTCTTTACCATCATGAAGAGTGGCATATTGTTCTTTGATATAATTGAAAAGATCTTCGCAGTGCATCAGTCACTTAATATATTATAACACAGAAAAGATGGCTTTGCAGCCATCTTTTCCATAGAATGAATGTGTGAAATTATATATATAATAGTATTTAGTACCGATACTGATACTGTCCCTTCTCATCGATTCCATAGAAATCAGAGAAGGATAATGCAAAAATTTTATCTTTCATAGAGGAAATATCAATTTTGTTTTTGATCACATACTGGTAAATGCCGCTGTAATCAATTTCGCCCTGAATGAGAATGCTGTCCAGTTTTCCGTCTCTTAAAATCGCACGGCGGTATCCTTTGGAATCGTGCTGAATAATAACTTCATCGCCTTCTTCTGCGACGCCGCGACCGAGGGAGAGAGTAGTAATGCCGTAAAAATTCATGGTATTTTTCATGGCATACAGATCTGTGTATTCTTTTTCAACGCCGCACATATTATAAGCTGCAGTTTCACCCTGCTTCATAGCGTTTGGCCAGATACCGGAAAGGCCGGCAACATCGCCTGCTGCGTAAACGTGAGGGCAGCTTGTTTCCATGCGGGAATTTACTTCGATGAAACGCTCGGCTTTTATATTGCTTCCCTGTACGCATTCGATAGCAGGACGGACGCCTGCTGCCACGATTACAAGGTCGCAGTCGATTTTTGTGCCATTGTCCAGAACAACAGCCTCAATAGAGCCTTCTGCATTCATAACAGTCTCGGAAGCTTTCTTTCCAAGAAGGAAACGGCAGCCGTGAGCTTCGAATTTTTCTCTGTACGCATCGCCTGCTGCTTCATCAAGCTGAAGAGGAAGAATGCGCTCTGCCATTTCTACTACAGTAACTGCTTTTCCCTGCTCAAGGAAAGCGTAAGCTGCGTCCATACCTACAAGACCGGAGCCTACTACAAGAATATTCTCTGCCTTGTCTGCAAGAGGGCGGATTGCCTGTGCGTCGCTTAAATCACGAAGACCAAAAACGTTGTTCGCTTCCCGGAACTGTCCGACAGGCGGAATAAAGCTGTGCGCGCCGGTTGCGATCAAAAGACGGTCGTAAGATTCTTTGCTGCCATCTTGGAGAATAACAACAGAAGCTTCTGTATCAATGGAGGTAACGGTTTTATCCTTTATCCAGGAAATATGATTTGTTTCAAAGAAATCTTCCGATACAAAGGAGAGTGTCTTTTCATCTCTTTCATGGCTTAAATATTTATGCAGCATACAACGGGAGTGTACATGTGTATCTGTGGAAATTACAAGAATTTCTGCATCTTTCATAAGAGCGCGAATGGTTTTTGCTGCCTGAATACCGGCTGCTCCGGCACCAATAATTACATGCTTCATTCTCCCACCTCCTCAATGTAGATTGCTTTTTTTGGACAGGCACGCACGCATGCCGGACCTTCCGGATCTTCTGCACAGAAATCACATTTAATTACTTTTGTATGTGTGGCGGTATCCGGTTTTAAAACGCCGTAAGGGCAGTTCATAACACACATAAAGCAGGAACCGCATTTGTTTTCATCGTAAAGAACATGACCTGTTTCCGGATTTTTTGTAAGCGCACCGCTCATACAGGACATGACGCATTCCGGGTGATCGCAGTGGCGGCAGAAAACAGGCTTGTAGCTGCCGTCAGAAGAACAGACAATGTGATTTCTTGATTCATTAAGAACGTCTGTGAGATCAAGAGTATATACGTTTCCTTTGTCTGCACGGTGTGCCTGCATACAGGCAACCGTACAGTTTTTACAGCCGTCACATTTTTCGGCATCAATGAAAATACGTTTCATGGAAACACCTCCTAGATATGTAATGCGCTGCGTTTTTCTTCGATAATGTTCTCCAGAATATCAGCAGAAGCTTTTGCGTCAGAGTTGATGATTACCTGACCGCCTGTAAGCTCTTTCATGTCTTCAGTTAAAACTTTTACTGCAACAGGGCTTCCTGTCATAAATGGCGGAAGACCAAGGTGGAGCGGAAGACCAAGGGAAAGACCGAAGCATCCGTCTGCGATCGCCTGTTCTTCAAGCCACTGTGCTGCTGAGAGAACGAGAGGAAGCTGCGGAAGGTCAACACCAAGCTCTGCTGCGATTTCTGTTGCCACAATTTCAAGACGTCCGATGGCAAGACACGGACCAAAGTTTAATACTGGCGGGATACCAAGTTTTTCGCAAACTGCACGAAGCTTCGGACCTGCGAGTTTTGCTGCTTCCGGAGTCATAAGACCGCAGTTTTCGATTCCGCCTGAAGAACAGCCTGCTGTGAGAACGATGATGTCGCGGGCGATCAGCTCTTTTGTAAGCTCTACTGTTAAAACATCGTGTCCGCCTGCTGTTAAGTTGGAGCAGCCTACCACGCCTGCGATACCCTTGATGTCGCCGGATACGATCAGGTCGATAAGCGGTTTCCAGCTTCCGCCAAGGAAGGATTTTAAAGAGCCTTCGCTTACACCGGTAAGGGTATTGGAGTTGCCGTGCTCCGGAAGAAGGTTCATTGGAACGTTTCCGCGGCGCTCTTTGTAAGCCTCGATGATTTTGTCAATAATAACTTCTGTCTGTGCTTCTCTTTCTTCAAATTTATATGGAAGAAGCTCTGCGTTTGCTTTCTTAGCTACATCATCAAGACAAATCTGTTTGATTTTCAGCTCCTCGCAAATCGGCTCAATGCCTGGAAGTGTACAGTTAAACTCGGAAAGAACAGCATCAATTCCGCCAGTTGCGAGAATTGCCTCGCTCGTGTAGTTGTTTCCTGCATGACCGTCAAATACTTCCTGATAGTGAGAACCACGAAGCTGTAAATCCTGTCCCACACAGGTGCATCCAACAAGCTTAAAGCCTTTTGCACCTGCAGCCTGTGCTTTTTTCACTGCCTCAGGAGATACCAGTTTTTCCTGTAAGTCTACAAAGATAGTATGCTGATGTCCTGTAATCATAATATTGATGTAATCCGGGTCAATTACACGAAGACCTACCGGTGCAGGGCGGAGCTCAGGCTGTCCTAAAAGAACATCATTTAAAAGGTTTGTAAGGGTAAGACCGTAAATACCGGTGGAAATACCAAGTTTTAAGCAGTCTGTCAGCATATCTACAGGGTCGGAGTTTAAGTTTGTGGAACACTTTACAACGCCTTTAAATACTTCGGATTTTGCACCGCCAGGCATGATGCCAAGTTCTTTCCAGCGTTTTACACGTGGAGCGTAGGCGATTTTTTCTACAAGCTCAGCCTGTACGTACTCCGGTTTGTAAAGATCTGCAAGAACGGCGTCTGCGATTTTTTCTGCTTTTACATAATTATCTTCTTCTTCAATGCCAAACAGCTCTGCAAGGTGATTTAAGGATTCCATTCCTTTTAATTCTCCCTTTGCCTGTGCTGTTTTTTTCAGGTTTAAAGCGGTGTTTTCTACAATGTGGATATAGCAGCCGCTTCCTGCTGCAACGGACCTTAAGAAATTACGTGTTACGATCGTGTCTGCATTGGCGCCGCAGATTCCTCTTGGGGAGCTTGGGGTAATACGGCAGGGGCCATTGGAACAGAGACGGCAACAGACGCCCTGAAGACCGAAACCACATTTTGTTTTCTGAGTATCTACTCTGTGATGAGAGGTTTCCATTGGAAGAGAGCGGATAAAATCCTCCAGGGGTTTGTCTGCGCTTTTGCAGGTGTTGCAGCCATAGCACTGATTCATAAGTATTTCCTCCTTGAAATTATAAAAATTAAAAATTATTTTTGTATTAGGCAACGGATATTATAATATACTTGACAAAAAAAGTCAATATTAAAAACCACATATTTCCAGGAAAACAGTAGAATCTGTCGAAAAGGAATGTTATACTGGATATACCGTGCAAAAACGGGAGCAAAATCAAAGCGAGGACAGAAAATGAATATTTTAAATATAGAACATGTAAGCAAAATATTTGGAGAAAAAGTAATCTTTGATGATGTTTCCTATGGAATCCACCAGGGAGATAAAATCGGAATCATCGGAATTAACGGTACCGGAAAAACTACCATATTAAAAATAATAGCAGGACTGGAGGAACCGGACGAAGGACAGATCATTATGCAGAACGGGCTTCGCATCACTTACCTTCCACAGAATCCGGAATTTCCCCCGAATGCCACGATTCTTGACTATGTGGCAGACGGAAAGTGGCAGCGGGACTGGGCGACTGCAAGCGAGGCGGCTAATATTTTAAATAAACTTGGAATTACAGACCACGAAGAAAAAATAGAGCATCTTTCCGGAGGACAGAAAAAACGAGTGGCTCTTGCAAGAACACTTGTAAACCCGGCAGATGTTTTGATTCTCGATGAACCGACAAACCACATTGACAATGAGATGGCATCCTGGCTTGAGGATTACCTTCAGAAATTTAAAGGCGCTTTAATTATGGTAACGCACGACCGTTATTTTCTGGACAGAGTGACAAATAAGATTCTGGAGATCAGTCATGGAAAACTGTATTCCTATGAGGCGAATTATTCAAAATTCCTGGAACTGAAGGCTCAGAGAGAGGAGATGGAGCTGGCAGGAGAGCGGAAACGCCAGAGCGTACTCAGAATGGAGCTTGAATGGGCAAAACGCGGCTGCCGCGCAAGAAGTACAAAACAGAGAGCGCGTCTGGAGCGTCTGGAAGCCCTGAAAAACGGAGCAGCTCCCGTGACAGACCAGAGGGTGGAGATGGATTCTGTAGAAACCCGCATGGGAAAGAAAACAATCGAGCTTCATCATGTAAGCAAATCCTTTGGAGAAAAGAAAGTAGTGGATGATTTTACTTATATTATTCTCCGCAATCAGCGTCTTGGCATTATCGGGCCAAACGGATGCGGGAAATCTACCCTTATGAAAATGATCGCCGGAGTTTTAAAGCCGGATACGGGAGAAATTGAATGGGGAGATACCATCAAAATCGGATATTTTGCCCAGGAAGTGCCGGATATGGACAGAAGTCTCCGTGTTATTGACTATATACGCGAGGTTGCGGAATATATTCCCACAAAAGACGGAAAAATCAGCGCGTCCATGATGCTGGAGCGTTTCCTCTTCGATTCTGCCATGCAGTACACGCCTGTGGAAAAACTTTCCGGAGGAGAAAAACGCCGCCTTTATCTTCTGAAGGTTCTCATGGAAGCGCCAAACGTTCTTCTTCTTGATGAGCCAAGCAATGACATTGATATTCCTACACTTACCATCCTTGAGGATTATCTGGATTCTTTTTCAGGAATTGTAGTTGCTGTTTCTCACGACAGATATTTTCTCGACAATATGGCAGACCGGATTTTTGCTTTTGAGGGGGAAGGGCATCTCGTGCAGTATGAGGGAGGCTACACAGACTATCTGGAGGCAAGGGAAAGAAAAATGGCAGATATGTCTGAGGAGGAAAGTTCTCTTATAAAAAAAGATAAATCTTCCAAAAACGACTGGAAACAGAATCGTAAGGAAAAACTTAAATTCACCTTTAAAGAGCAGAGGGAATTTGAGACAATCGATGAGGATATAGAAAAGCTGGAAGAGCGGATTGCCTCTCTTGAAGAAGAGATGATGAAAAATGCCACCAATTCCGGAAAACTCCGGGAGATTGTGGAAGAAAAAGAAGAGGCGGAAAAAGCTCTGGAAGAAAAAATGGACAGATGGGTTTATTTAAACGACCTTGCAGAGCGTATTGAGGCTCAGAAGGAGGAGAGAGAATGAGAAGTCCCATGACAACTCTTTGTTACATAGAAAAAGAAGATTCTTATCTTATGCTTCATCGGGTATCAAAGAAAAATGATGTGAATAAGGATAAGTGGATTGGGGTAGGCGGACATTTTGAAGAGGGAGAAAGCCCGGAGGAATGTCTTTTAAGAGAAGTAAAAGAAGAGACAGGTCTTACCCTTACTTCCTGGAAATTTCGCGGGCTTGTTACCTTTACACAGAAAGGCTATGGAACAGAGTATATGTGCCTCTATACAGCAGAGGGATTTACAGGAGAATTAAAAGACTGTGATGAAGGAAAACTGAAATGGGTGAAAAAATCAGAAATAGAGAACCTGAACCTGTGGACAGGCGATAAAATCTTCCTTCGTCTTATGGCGGAAAACGCTCCGTTTTTCTCTTTGAAGCTTCGCTATGAAGGAGATAATCTTATGGAGGCTGTTCTTGACGGAAAGGCGCTTTCCTATTGACTTTTTCTATAAAAATCGAGTATCATATATGGCAGTTGTAATAAAAAACAGGAGGAAAAAATATGTCAGAGACAGTAAAAGTAGTAGTGGATGTCATGGGCGGCGACAATGCGCCGACAGAACCGGTAAAGGCAGCGGCGGCAGCGGTAGAAGAGCGCAGTGATATAGAAGTGATTCTTACAGGAAATAAAGATGTAATTGAAAAAGAACTGGAAAAATATACTTCCGCTCCAAGAGAACGGATTCACATTGTTCCCACAACAGAAGTGATTGAGACAGCAGAGCCTCCTGTTATGGCAATCCGTAAGAAAAAAGATTCATCTATTGTAGTTGGTCTGAATATGGTAAAGAAACAGGAGGCAGATGCTTTTGTTTCTTCTGGAAGCTCAGGAGCAGTTCTTGTAGGAGGACAGGTAATTGTAGGAAGAATCAAAGGTGTAGAGCGGCCTCCGCTGGCTCCGCTGATTCCAACAGCAGAAGGCGTTTCTCTTCTTGTGGACTGTGGAGCGAATGTAGATGCCCGTCCTTCCCATCTTGTGCAGTTTGCGAAAATGGGTGCTATTTACATGGAACATATTGTGGGAATCAAAAATCCGAGAGTTGCTATTGTAAATAACGGAGCGGAAGAAGAAAAGGGAAATGCTCTTGTAAAAGAAACGTTTCCTCTTTTAAAGGCATGTAAGGGTATTAATTTTATCGGAAGCATTGAGGCGAGAGACATTCCTTCCGGATATGCAGATGTTATCGTATGTGAAGCTTTTGTGGGAAATGTGATTTTAAAGCTTTATGAGGGACTTGCAGCGACTCTTATGAGTAAGATCAAGGGCGGCATGATGAAAAATACGAGAAGCAAAATGGGAGCGCTTCTTATTAAGCCGGCATTAAAGGAGACATTAAAAGAATTTGATACCACAAAGCATGGCGGAGCGCCGCTTCTGGGGCTTAAAGGGCTTGTTGTGAAAACTCATGGAAGTGCGTCTTCTGTAGAAATAAAGAATGCCATTTTCCAGTGTGTGGATTTCAAACAGCAGCAGATCAATGAAAAGATTGCAGAGCATATTAATGAGGGAGATTGAAATTGGAATTTGAAAAGCTGAAAGAAATCATAGAAGAAATTCTTCATATAGACAGGGAGGAAATCACGGAATCCTCCGGATTTGTAGATGACCTTGGAGCAGATTCTCTGGATCTGTTCCAGATCCTTCTCTGCCTGGAAGAAACGTATGATATTGAAATTGAAGAAAAAGACGCTGAGGAGATCCAGACAGTGGGCGATGCTGTTATGCTCCTTCGCCGTCTGATCAAAGGGTGAAAGGAACAGAAAAATTATGGAGAGAGATCTTAAAAAACTGGAAGAAATTGTAGGATATACATTTAAGAATAAACGGCTGCTTTCTCAGGCTATGACACACAGTTCCTATGCCAATGAAAAAAAACTGGGAAAAGCAGGATGTAATGAGCGTCTGGAGTTTCTTGGCGATGCAGTTCTTGAGCTTATCAGCAGCGATTTTCTCTTTGCTGCATACCCGAAGGTTCCGGAGGGCGAGCTTACAAAAAAACGTGCCAGCCTTGTGTGTGAGCCAAGTCTTGCCTACTGTGCCAGAGAATTTGGGCTTCCGGAGTATCTTCTTCTCGGGAAGGGAGAGGATATGACAGGGGGAAGGAATCGGGATTCCATTGTCTCAGATGCAACGGAGGCTCTTCTTGGAGCGATTTATCTGGACGGTGGTTTTGCTAGCGCAAAGGAGTTTGTCCTGAAGTTTATTTTAAATGACATAGAGCATAAACAGCTCTTTTATGATAGCAAGACCATCTTACAGGAGATCGTTCAGGAGAACGGCGGCCAGCCTGTAGAATATCAGCTTATCAAAGAGGAAGGTCCGGATCATAATAAAAGTTTTACAGTCAGCGCTCTTGTAAATGGAGAGGCAATGGGAAGAGGAAAAGGACACACAAAAAAAGCGGCGGAGCAGGCGGCTGCCTATGAAGCAATACGCAGGATAAAACAATAACAGGTGGGATATGTATTTAAAAAACATTGAAGTGCAGGGCTTTAAATCCTTTGCACAGAAAATAAACTTTGAATTTCATAATGGGATTACAGGAATTGTGGGACCGAACGGAAGCGGAAAAAGCAACGTAGGAGATGCTGTCCGGTGGGTGTTGGGAGAGCAGAGCGCAAAACAGCTCCGCGGCGGAAATATGCAGGATGTTATTTTTTCCGGGACAGAGACAAGAAAGCCATTAAGTTTTGCCTCTGTAGCCATCACTCTCGATAATTCCGACCATAAACTTCCAGTGGATTTTCAGGAGGTCACTGTCACAAGGCGGCTCTACCGATCCGGGGAAAGTGAATATCTTATTAACGGAAGCTCCTGCAGACTGAAGGATATTCATGAGATGTTTTATGATACCGGTATTGGAAAAGAAGGATACTCCATTATCGGGCAGGGCCAGATCGATAAAATCCTGAGCGGAAAACCGGAGGAACGAAGAGAGCTTTTTGACGAGGCAGCAGGAATTGTAAAATTTAAGAGAAGAAAAAATACGACCATCAAAAAGCTGGAAGAAGAGCAGCAGAACCTTGTCCGTGTGACCGACATATTAAGCGAGCTTACAAGGCAGCTTACACCTCTTGAAAAACAGGCGGAAACAGCGAAAATTTATCTCGGAAAAAGAGAAGCGTTAAAGGAATTGGACGTAAATCTTTTTCTTGCAGAAAACGAGCATACAGAAGGTCTCTTAAAAGAGCTGGACGAGAAAACAAAGACAGCAGAACACCAGCTTCAGGAAACAGGTACTGCTTATGAGAAGACAAAAGAAGAATACGACCGTCTGGAAAAAGAGCTGGAAGAGCTGGAAGAGAAAATGGAGTCTCTCAGGGAAGAAACTCAGGGAAAAGCTCTTCAGAAGCAGCAGCTGGAAGGACAGATCAATGTCTTAAAAGAACAGCTTTCTGCCGGAGAACAGAACCGGGAGCATTACGAAAGCCGTCTTTTGAGTATTGCAGAAGAACTTTCTAAAAAAGAGAAAGCAAAAAAAGAGCAGCAGGAAGAAGGCGAGCTTTTAAAAGAAAAAACATCTGAAATGAAAAAGCAGATGAAGAAAAAGGAAGAAGCTCTCTCCCACATTCAGGAAAATATACAGGAATGCAGTGCGGCAGTGGAAGAGGGAAAAAACGAAATCATTGAGATTTTAAATACCCGTGCCACGACAAAAGGAAAAGCCCAGCGTTTTGATACTATGATGGAGCAGATTGGTATCCGCAAAGCAGAGTTAAGCCAGAAAATTCTCAAGCTGAAAAGCGAAGAAGAAGAGCAGTCCGGTGCTATGAAAAAGGCTTCTGCAAAATATGAGGCAATTACTGCTCTTATCGAAGAAATGAATGAAGAATGCAGACGACTTGAAGAAGAAGTTTTTGCCATTCAGGAACAGTTAAAAAACCAGAATGGGCAGATGGAGGCAGGTCAGGCTGCTTATCACAGAGAGGCGTCCAGACTGGATTCTTTAAAAAATATGGCAGAGCGCTACGATGGTTACGGAAACAGTATTCGAAGGGTAATGGAGCAGAAGGAACGGGTTTCAGGAATTGAAGGCGTAGTAGCAGACTTAATTCAGGTAAATAAGGATTACGAAATCGCTATTGAAACGGCTCTTGGAGGCAGTATTCAGAATATTGTCACAGACAATGAACAGACTGCCAAACAGATGATTGAGTTTTTAAAGAAAAACCGTTTTGGACGCGCCACCTTCCTTCCTCTAAGCAGCGTAAATGCAAGAGGTGAGTTTTCTCAAAAAGAGGCGTTGAAAGAAGATGGCGTAATTGGTCTTGCAAGTGAGCTTGTAAATACAGCTCCCAGGTATCAGGGAGTGATTCGTTATCTTCTGGGAAGAGTTCTTGTGGTGGATCATATCGACCATGCCATTGCCATTGGGAGAAAATACAGGCACACCCTTAGAATGGTAACAATAGAGGGAGAATCTTTAAGTCCCGGCGGTTCTATGACAGGCGGCGCTTTCCGAAATAACAGCAATCTCCTTGGAAGAAAAAGAGAGATTGAAGAACTGGAAAAAAAGGTGCTTTCCCTGAAAACAAAGATGGAAGAAATGCAGCGTTCCATTGATGAGAACAGAAGCAGAAGAAATGTGATCCGCGATACGATTGCAGATTTTAAAGAAAAACTGCGTCTTCAGTATGTGGAGCAGAATACTGCAAAAATGAGCATGAATCAGCTTGAAGAAAAGAATGAGCAGATTCAGAGAGGGTATCTGCAGGTGCAGAGAGACCAGATGGATATGCAGAGGCAGGTACGGGAGGTTCAGGAAGACCACAGCCGTATAAAGAAAGAGCTGGAGGAATCTCAAAAGGATGAAAAAGAACTGGAAACCTTTATTGAGACAAAGCAGCAGGAATTGGATAACTGGAAAAACGAGGAGAGCGAGGCTTTAAAGGAACTGGAAAATATCCGTCTGGAAGTTTCCTCCATGGGACAGAAAACACAGTTTACAATGGAAAATCTTTCCCGTCTTTCTTCCGAGATTGCTTCTTTTACAGAGGAGCGCGGGAAGATACAGGAAAATCTGGAGCTTGGAAAAGAGGAGATGGAGAAAAAACGGCAGGATATTATCCGTCTTAAAAACACCATTGCCCATTTTGAGGAAGAAGAGAAGGTTTCGAAAGAGAACCTGCAGGCGCTTACTGAGGAAAAGGAAGAGAGAAATAAAAGCCATAAAGCCTTTTTCGAAAAGCGTGACGCGCTTTCCAGTCAGATGAACCTGTTGGATAAAGAATGTTTCCGCCTGAAAAGTCAGGCAGAAAAAATAGAGGAAAACAGAGAAGCGCAGATTTCCTATATGTGGGAGGAGTATGAAATCACTCCGAACAATGCCCTTCAATATAGAAAAGAAGAGCTGACAGACCGTCAGGAAATGCAAAAGGAAATCGGAAAGATCAAAGAAGAAATCCGGCGGCTCGGAACTGTCAATGTAAATGCTATCGAGGATTATAAGGAGCTTTTAGAGCGCCACACCTTCCTTTCTGGTCAGTATGAAGATCTGCAGCAGGCAGAAAAGACTCTGGAACAGATCATAGAAGAACTGGATGAGGGAATGCGCAGACAGTTCTCGGAAAAATTCCGGGAAATCCAGCGAGAATTTGACAAAGCCTTTAAAGAACTTTTTGGCGGAGGAAAGGGAACACTGGAGCTTTCTGAAGATGAGGACATTCTCGAGGCGGGAATCCGTATTATTTCCCAGCCGCCGGGAAAAAAGCTTCAAAATATGATGCAGCTTTCCGGTGGGGAGAAAGCGCTTACAGCGATCGCCCTCCTTTTTGCAATTCAGAACTTAAAGCCGTCGCCGTTCTGTCTTCTTGACGAAATTGAGGCGGCGCTTGACGATTCCAATGTAGGGCGGTTTGCAGGGTATCTTCAGAAGTTGACGAAAAACACACAATTTATTATAATAACACATAGACGCGGTACTATGAATGCGGCAGACCGCCTTTATGGTATCACCATGCAGGAAAAAGGTGTTTCGACACTTGTTTCTGTAGATTTAGTAGAAAATCAGTTGACGCAGTAATGAGGAGGAAATATGGCAGAGGAGAAAAAAGGCTTTTTTAAACGCCTTGTCAGTGGTTTGACAAAAACACGCGATAACATTGTGGCAGGGTTTGATTCTATTTTTAAGGGATATTCCAGTATTGATGAAGATTTCTATGAGGAGCTGGAAGAAATTCTGATCATGGGCGATATAGGGATCAACGCCACAACATCTATCCTGGAAAATTTAAAGGAACAGGTTGCAGAGCAGCATATCAAAGAGCCAATGGAATGTAAGCAGCTCTTGATCGACAGCATCAAAAAACAGATGTATGTAGACAGCACGGAATATGCTTTCGAGGACAGAAAATCGGTAATCCTTGTCATTGGCGTAAACGGAGTAGGAAAAACAACATCTGTTGGAAAATTAGCAGGAAAATTAAAGGATCAGGGCAAAAAAGTGGTGCTTGCAGCGGCAGATACCTTCCGTGCGGCGGCGGGAGAGCAGCTCACCCAGTGGGCAAACCGGGCAGGCGTTGATATTATCGGCGGACAGTCGGGAGCAGATCCGGCATCTGTTGTGTACGATGCAGTTGCGGCAGCAAAAGCCAGAAATGCAGACGTTCTGATCTGCGACACGGCAGGGCGGCTTCACAATAAGAAAAATCTTATGGCAGAGCTTGAGAAAATTTACAGAATTCTGGCAAAAGAATATTCTGAGGCCTATCTGGAAACCCTTGTTGTGCTTGACGGAACAACAGGACAGAATGCGCTTGCCCAGGCAAAACAGTTTTCTGAGGTAGCAAATGTAAATGGTATTATTCTTACAAAACTGGACGGAACAGCAAAAGGCGGTATTGCAGTGGCAATCCAGTCAGAACTGGATATTCCTGTAAAATATATAGGTGTGGGAGAAAGCATTGATGATCTGCAGAAGTTTGATGCGGATGCCTTTGTAAACGCCTTATTTGACGTAGATAACAAAAACGAATAAAGATACCATAAGGGGAGGAAACCATATGCTTACACTGGAAAAATTTGAAGAGGCTTCAGAAATTGTCAGGGAGGTAACACAGGAAACAAAGCTGATCAAAAGCTCTTATTTTTCGGAACTGACAGGAAACCGCGTGTTTTTTAAACCGGAAAATATGCAGCGGACAGGCGCTTACAAGGTGAGAGGCGCCTATTATAAAATCAGTACGCTTACAGAAGAAGAAAGAAACAAAGGACTGATCACTGCGTCAGCGGGAAATCACGCTCAGGGAGTGGCTTACGCAGCGCATAAATTCGGGGCAAAGGCAGTGATCGTCATGCCTACCACAACGCCTCTTATTAAAGTAGAACGTACAAAGAGCTACGGAGCAGAAGTGATCCTGAAAGGAGACGTGTACGACGAAGCCTGCGCTTACGCCCTGGAGCTTGCAGAAAAAGAAGGCTACACCTTCATTCACCCGTTTGACGATCCGGCAGTTGCGACAGGTCAGGGAACGATCGCAATGGAAATCGTGCAGGAGCTTCCCCTTGTAGATTATATTCTTGTTCCCATTGGGGGAGGCGGACTTGCAACAGGAGTCTCCACACTTGCAAAACTTTTAAATCCCCATATTAAAGTAATCGGAGTAGAACCTTCCGGAGCAGCCTGCATGAAAGCCTCTCTTGAAAAAGGCGAGGTTGTGGGCCTTTCCAGTGTAAATACCATTGCGGATGGTACGGCTGTACAGCGCCCGGGAGAGAAAATCTTTCCGTATATCCAGGAAAATCTTGATGAAATCCTGACTATTGACGATGATGAACTCATCGTGGCTTTCCTTGATATGGTAGAAAATCATAAGATGATCGTGGAAAATTCCGGACTTCTCACAGTTGCGGCTCTTCGCCATCTTGATTTTAAAAACAAAAAGGTAGTTTCCATATTAAGCGGCGGAAATATGGACGTGATCACCATGTCCTCCGTAGTTCAGCACGGGCTGATCCAGAGAGACAGAATCTTTACAGTTTCTCTTCTGATCCCGGATAAGCCGGGCGAGCTGGTACGCGTTGCCACCATCATTTCCGAAAACCAGGGCAATGTCATTAAACTTGACCATAACCAGTTTGTAAGCACCAACCGCAATGCGGCAGTGGAGCTGAAAATCACAATGGAAGCTTATGGAACAGACCACAAAAACCAGATTGTAAAAGCTCTGGAAAAAGCGGGATGCCGTCCGAAGGTGATCCGGGCAAGTTTGTAATAAAAATATGTAATGCTATAAAAAGGGAGCGGCTCCTGGCGAGTCACTCCCTCTTTTCATAAACGGATTTAATCTCTCTGGAATAAATCTCTTGTATATAATTTTTCTTTTACGTCTTCCAGACAACTGTCGTAGCGGTTTGCGATGATGCTGTTGCTCATTTCCTTAAATTTCTTTAAGTCATTTACAACCTTGCTTCCGAAGAAGGTAGTTCCGTCTTCCAGTGTTGGCTCATAAATAATGACAGAAGCGCCTTTCGCTTTGATTCGTTTCATAACGCCCTGGATACTGCTCTGACGGAAGTTGTCGGAATTTGATTTCATAGTAAGGCGGTATACGCCTACAACCACTTCTTTTTCTTTGGAGCTTTCCCACTGGTTGCTGTCTGCGTAATTGTAATAGCCTGCCATGTGAAGAACCCGGTCTGCAATGAAGTCTTTACGTGTGCGGTTACTCTCCACAATAGCGGAAATCATATTCTGAGGAACGTCATTGTAGTTTGCAAGAAGCTGTTTTGTATCCTTAGGCAGACAGTAGCCGCCGTATCCGAAGGACGGGTTGTTGTAATGGGTTCCGATTCGCGGATCGAGACATACGCCGTTAATAATATCCTGTGTATTCAGTCCTTTGATCTCAGCATAAGTGTCAAGCTCATTAAAGTAAGAAACGCGAAGGGCAAGGTAAGTATTTGCAAAAAGCTTTACTGCTTCAGCCTCTGTAAAGCCCATGAACAG
>SAMEA3387512__coassemble_1612_pt1 | contig 14925 bp, 10 predicted proteins | sample SAMEA3387512__metabat2_high_PE_036 | metagenome-assembled genome bin SAMEA3387512 (sample SAMEA3387512) | Felis catus | biome: Faeces | place: United Kingdom | collected 2012
TTTATATACAGGCGGCCAGTGGCTCGATCTTCACAGCGAAAAGGAAGCGCAGGCAATGTGTCCGAGGATCAAAGCCCACACAAGAACGGGAGAACTGGCAGTGGGTGTTCCTGCATCTGTAAAAGCAGAGGTAAAGGGATATAATAAGATTCAGCTCTCCTGGGAGCCCGTTCCCGGCTGTGACGGATATACCGTTTACCGAAAGGAAGGAAACGGACCTGTGAGGGGACGTGTATCAGTTGTGGGAGACACTTCCTGCACATATCTTGACAAAGATGTGAAAAGCAGCGGATTTTATATTAAGCCGGGGGTGACATATACATATACGGTTCGTGCATATGTGCTGAATGGTAAAGAAAAGAAATTTGGCGCACATTCTGCACAAGTATCAGCCAAAACGGAAATGGGAACAACATCTACAACAGTAAGGACGAATAACAATCTGTATAATTCTCTTTCCTGGAATAAAATAGAAGGCGCGGAAGGCTATTCTGTATATCGCCGGATTCCCGGAAATTCATGGGAGTGCATAAAAGTTTTAAAAGGCGGAAATTCCCTGAAATATCAGGATAAAAAAGTGAAGCCTCTGGAGACATACCAGTATATGGTGCGTGCGTACAGAACAATAGAAGGGAAAAAATGGTACAGCCCGTATCACTGCAGCGGAAAAGTTGTGACTTCTCCGGCAGTGCAGAAGCTTTCTTCTGCCGCATCTGTAAAAGAGGGAATCCGGCTTACATGGAAGCCCCAGGAAAAGTGCAGCGGCTATCGTATTTACAGAATAGATAAAAACGGCGTGAAAAAGCGGATCACGGATATAAAAAACGGAAAAGCGTCGGTTTATGTAGATAAAACTGCGAAAAAAGGTCAGAAGTATACGTATTATGTGCAGGCGTTTGCAAAAGAATTTTACGGCACTGTGTACAGCAAGTACAAAAAGATAAGCGCGGTAAGGAAATGAAATGTCGAGTATTTTCCCGGTTTGTCGCAAAAAAAGGATTGAAACCCGGCAGGAAAATGGTAAAATGAAATGAGAGAAAATACATATTAAAAAGGGGAAGAATATGAAAAAAACAGCAGGCATTTTTCTGGCGTTTCTTTTCAGTCTTGTTTTTTGTGTTTCTGTATGGGCTGACGGAGATAAAGGACAGACAGTAGATTACGTGACAGATTACTATATGATCGTGGAATCCAGAAACGGGGGCATCGATATTTATGCAAATGCAGACGAAGCCGGAGGGAAACTGAATAACGAAAAGATTCCAAATGGAACAGCGCTTCACATTAAAGGGGAGAAGAAAGATACCACAGGAAAAGAGTGGGGGCTTACAGAGTACCATAAACTGAAAGGATTTGTACTTTTCGACGATTTAAAACCGGTCACTCTTACAGAAGCCGTAAAATCGGAGCTGGGTGTGCTGGGAGCAGAGGAGACAGATGAAGACCTAGTGATCGGAGCGAAGGCGGGAAGTGTGAAAATGTATACAGGACCGGGAGAAAAATTCCCGGAAATATCTTCTTCGGAAATTTTAAACGGAGAGACGGTTCATATTTCCATGAAGGCAGAGACAGAAGACGGAAATCTCTGGGGAAAAGTAACGGGAAGAGAGAAAGAAGGCTGGATCAATATTTCTGAGGCAGGAGAGCGCCAGGGAACTGGAAAAGGATCAGAGAGAGCCATAGATAAAAAAGCACCGGCGCTGACAGAAGTGCCGAAGGCAACAGAGACACCGGCGCCGACAGAAGCGCCGAAGGCGACAGAGACACCAGCACCGACAGAAGCGTCGAAGGCAACAGAGACACCGGCACCAACAGAAACGCCGAAGGCGACAGAGACGCCGGCACCAACAGAAACACCGGCAGAAACAGCCTCTTCGAAGAATGTAGATGCCGTTTCCGGATTATTTATGAATCCCATTTTATGGGCGGCGGCAGCCCTGATTCTGCTTGTGCTTATTTTTCTGTATTTTCTGAAATTAAAGTAAATAAAACAAACAAAACAAAGACTCCCGGGTGCTGAGATAACAGAGCGCCCGGGAGTTTTTTTCAATATAAAAAGACTGCAGTGCAGCCTTTTTATAAATGAATATGTGTAAAATGAAAATAGGAAATGCCGTTTGTCAGTCGTTGATAACAACGCCTTTCTGCAACATGATGTTTGCGTAGAGCGCTTTTTCTCCTGTGGAGATGATACAGTAAGATGTTTTTGCTTCATCATAAAATGCGAAACGCTCAATATTGCCTACTGCAGCGGCGCCGCGCTCATCATGCTTTGCAATGATTTCTTTATATGTATCCCAGATTGGAGTTTCTACAGTGTCTCCCGGCATAACTTCCATAAGATTTACCGGGTGTTCCACATATGTATCCAGAGGGAAAACTTTTAAGATCGCATCGAGAAGTTCAGGAACGCCATGTCCGTCGCAGCGGATCGTAATCGCATTTTTTCCCATAGATTCTACAGGAAAGTTTCCGTCTGCAATTACAAGACGGTCGCTGTGTCCCATTTCGCATAAAACCTTTAATAATTCAGGTGATAAAATTTCAGGAATACCTTTTAACATAATATGACTCCTTTCAGGTCGCTTTTCTTTGCATCCGGATTGTTAGAAAATCCAGACGTTCTTTTCTATAGAGTATCTTTAAACAGGAAGAAAGACAAGGTAATATTTTCCGGGAAAAGATGAAAAATTTACGTTTCTCTTATAAATACTGACTGAATTCCACTTTTTCCTTATTTGGTCCTTCAATCGTAAAATATTTAACTCCGTTTTCCCAGAATGGAAGAAAATGAATTTCATCTTCCGTATTATTCAGACCTCTGGAACAGATAAAATCATAAATTTTTTCAATGTTGGTGACATTTAAAGCAACATGGTCAATGGCGCCGTGGCGCATGGCAGCATGTTCGTCCTCATAAAGCTCTATGGTAAGGTTTCCGAGACGCAAAAAATTAACACGCTTTTCAGTATCCGGAATACGTGCAGAAAAAGCAATTTCAAATCCGAGCTCTGTGTAAAAAAGAAGACTTTCTTCCATGTTTTCTGTGGGAATTCCAAGATGCTGAATGCCGCTTAAATAGTCTGAAATATTCATAAAATGTTTCTCCTCTCTCCTATAATGTGTGAACCGTAATTGTGAATGAGTTTCTAATTTATAGAATACCACGAATGATTGTAAAATTCTACAAAATATGATAAGATAGGTCATAATAAATGAAAGAACAGACGGGGGTACAAAGGGAGATGTATCGCATATTACTGGTAGATGATGAAATTCTGGTACGTGACGCAATCAGGGAGAATATTGACTGGAAGGAAATGGACTGCGAGCTTGTGGGAGACTGTGAAAACGGGCAGCAGGCGGCTGCTTTTGTAAAGGATCATGAGGTAGATATTGTACTTACAGATATATGTATGCCGTATATGGACGGAATGGAACTGAGTCATTTCCTCCATGACAATTATCCGGATATTGTAATTGTGATTTTCAGTGGTTTCGGTGAATTTGAATACGCAAAAAAAGCAATTCAGTATAACGTAAGTGAATATATGTTAAAGCCTGTTACTGCAATGGAGCTTCGCAAGGTTATAGAGAGCATGAAGGAACAGGTGGACGCAAAAAGAAGAGAAAAGGCAAAGCTTGAAAATCTCACAAAAACCTCCCAGGATTACAGAAAAAATGCCATTGTAATCCGCTCCAAGGCTGTGGAATCCCTTGTGAATCTTACAAGAGACGTAGATCAGAGCCTGAAGGAACTTGCTGATATGGGAATCGTTCTTGATTCTCCAAGCTACCGGGTTGCTGTGTTTGATATGGATCTGTACGCGAATCTGGAATACATAGATATAGAAAAGAGGCAGGAGAGCGCGCTTATGGCATTTGTGCTGTTTAATGTGAGCGATGAGATTGTCACAAGGGAAAATGCCGGAATTGTCTATCAGGAAGGAAACAGCCGGGTATGTATTCTTTTTACAGGAAACAGAACGGCAGAATTTGCCCGCAAAATCAGGGAGTTATGCAAGGAAATCCAGGATAAGGTAAAAGAAGTGATCGGAATAGAAACTTCCATAGGAATAGGAAGCTGGGTAAGAAATCCAAGAGAACTCTGTATGTCCTATGCTCTTGCAAAGAAGGGAATCCAGTGTCGCTATCTTCTGGGCGGAAATCTTCTTATGGATATGGAGGAGGAAAAAACAGATAAGGAGCTTTTTATTCAGAAAGAAATACGGGAATTTTCAGAGGCGGTACGCTCCGGGGAAAAAGAAGATATGAACGCTTCTCTTGATAAAATGGAGGAAAAGATCAAAGGGGCTCTTGTGGAAAAAAGCCGCGCCTGTATTTACCTGCAGCAGATCATACGGGCAGCAGGAAACGTGTGCGAAAGCATTACCTCCGATACAGAAAACATTATGCGCCAGAGAGAGGAGCTGCTCCAGAAAGTCACAGAGCAGAAAACTTTTCAGCAGGCGATGATGCTTGTAAGAGATTATGCAGATTACATAGATCAGGAGCTGCGCCGTATAAACAGCTCCAGTGGAAAACGGCAGGCGGCTATGGCTCTGGAATATATCAGAAGAAATTATATGGATACAGATTTGAGTCTCAACAGCATCTGCTCTTATCTCAATATCAGTACAAGCCATTTCAGCACGATTTTTAAAGAGGTAACAGGAGAGACGTTTGTGGAAGCTCTGACGCGGGTTCGCATGGAGAAGGCGCGAGAGCTTCTGGAAAATACGACTTTGAAAAATTATGAGATCGCGGAAAAGGTAGGTTTTTCAGATCCTCATTATTTTGGAATTTCATTTAAAAAGATGACAGGAAAAACACCTACGGAATATGCCAGGGAGAAACGAAAATGAAAAAAACCGGGACAGGGATTCGTCTTTCCAGACATTTTAAAAGTATACAGAGTACGATTTTTACAGCGGTTGCCATTCTGGTACTTTCCGCTGTACTGATCGTAACGGCAGTATCGGTCCAGTATACAGATTCTGCGATTTTTGAAAATTCGCTTCTTTATACACAGACAATTACAAAGCAGATAAACCAGAATATAGATTCCTATATTACTTACATGGATAATATTGTATCTGTTATTTCGGGAAGCGAGGACGCGCAGTATTATCTGTTTCGGGAGAATACGGATGGAGGACATAAAAAACGTCTTCTGGAACAGTTCAGTATTATTTTAAAGGGAAGGTCAGATATTCGAAATATCGGGCTTGTGTGCGATGGTGGAACCTCTCTTTTTAATACGGGGTATCCGTCACAAAATCCGGATCTGGATCTTTCTACACAGGAGTGGTACAGGAAAGCTGTGGGAAATACAGGACAGTCAATCCTTACTTCTTCTCATGTACAGCATGTGATCGAGGGGGAACGCCCCTGGGTAATTACCATGAGCAGGGGGATTTCTAATATAGTGGGAAGCCGTGCCTCTAACGGCGCTGTATTTATTGATTTGAACTACAGTGCGATCAGCGAGCTGTGCGACCAGAACAGCATCGGGGATAAGGGTTATGTTTTTATTGTGGATCAGGATGGAAACATTGTGTATCACCCGCAGCAGCAGCAACTTTATAACGAGCTGCAGACGGAAAATATAGATGCGGTTATGAACTCAGATACAGATACGGTCACTATAGGAAAGGGAGAACATGAGAAAATCTATACTATTTCCCGTTCCGATAAAACGGGCTGGACAGTCGTTGGCTGTATGAATGTGGCGGAATTATTAAAGAGCAGCCGACAGGCACAGCGGATTTATGTAATCTGCGCGGCGGGGCTTATTGTTCTGGCGCTGATTCTTTCCAGGGTGCTTGCAAGAAATATCACATATCCCATTCAGCGCCTTCGGGATTCCATGCAAAAGGTGCAGACAGGAGACTTTCCGGCAACAGACATTGAGGTTTCTTCGGAAAATGAAATAGGAAGTCTTACGGAATCCTTTAATGTGATGACCCACAGGATTGAGGAACTTATGGAGCAGAATATTCATGAGCAGGAGCAGAAAAGAAAAAGTGAACTGAAAGCCCTTCAGTCTCAGATAAATCCACATTTTCTTTATAATACGCTGGATTCTATCATATGGATGGCAGAGGGAAAGAAAAACGAGGAAGTTGTGCTTATGACTGCCTCTCTTGCCCGACTTTTAAGGCAGAGCATCAGTAACGAAGATGAACTGGTATCTGTCGGTCAGGAAGCGGAATATGCAAGAAGCTACCTTACGATCCAGAAAATGCGATACAAGGATAAGCTGGAATTTCAGATTGATATTTCTCCGGCTGTTTCCGGAGTAAAGATCATCAAGCTGGTTTTACAGCCTATTATCGAAAACGCTATTTATCACGGACTGAAATACAAGGACAGTAAGGGGTTACTTGTAGTACACGGTTATCAGGAAGGAGAAAAGGCGGTTCTTGAAGTAGAAGATAACGGAGTGGGAATGGACGAAGAAACACTTGCTCATATTTTTGAAAAGCATAAAGTAAATTATCATTCAAATGGAGTGGGTGTGTACAATGTGCAGAAGCGTCTGAAACTTTATTATGGAGAAGAATATGGAATTGTGTATAAAAGCAGACGAAACGAGGGAACGAAGGCTGTGATCACTATTCCCATGAATACAGGAGGCAGATGATGAGAAAATATGGAAAGTGGATTACGGCAGGAGTGATCGCCCTTCTCATCTGTATCGGGATTTCTGCCGGGTATTATCAGCAGCAGAAGAAGAGAAACAAAGAATGGGATCTGATCTACATTCCCAAAACAGAAGACGGCACAAATGATTTCTGGACTTCTCTTATTTCCGGAACGCAGATGGCAGCAAAAGAGTACGGGGCAAAAATTAAGATCATGGCGCCCGAACGGGAACAGGACGTAAAAAAACAGGAAGAGCTTTTAGAACAGGCGGTAAAAGAAATGCCGGATGCGATTTTATTTTCTCCGTCCAGTTATTCCTCAAAGGCGTATGAAAAGGCTCTGAAAACAGCGAAAGAGCAGGGGACAGTTATCACATTTATTGATTCGTATACGGAATCGGGAGAACAGGATCTTATGGTTTCTACTGATAATCTGGACGCGGGAAAAAAACTTGGAAAATATGCCGCGGATCTTTTGAAACCGGATGGGACAATTGCCATTGTAAGTCACGTCCAGGGAGTATCCACGGCAATGGAGAGAGAGGAAGGTTTCAGGAAAGGTCTTGGGAAACTGGAAAAAAATGTGGTCGAGGTGGTATACTGCAATTCTGTTTATGAGCGTTCTTATGAACTGACAAAAGAGCTTTTAAGAAAATATCCGGATTTACAGATGATTGCGGGAATGAATGAGTATTCCTCCGTGGGAGCTGCCAGAGCCGTAAAGGAGATGGGAGTTCAGGACAGAGTAAAGGTTGTGGGAATTGACAGCTCCCAGGAAGAGATTCAGCTTATGGAGCAGGGCATTTTTCAGTGCTTTGTGGTACAGAAAGCTTTTAAGATGGGGTATCTGAGCGTCCGGGAAACACTTCGCTACCTGGAAGGGGAGGAAGTAAGTCCCTTTCTCGATTCCGGCTGTCAGATCGTCACACCGGAGAATATGTATGACAGAGAGGTGGAAAAGCTGCTTTTTCCTTTTAAATCGCAGAGTCCCTCTTTACAAAAAAATCAGTAAAAAATAAGAAAAAGGTTAAAAATTTATGGTATCGTAAATTTTTAACCTTTTTTTATAAGATATTCCATTAAAATTTTAAGAAACAGGTTCTATAATATTTACAGTTGGCAGGCAGACCGCGTTTGCGGTGAGAAGGCCGTGACCAAATAAGGGAAAGAATGGAGGGAGAATTGTGGGAGAAGTTATCTTAACCATGAAAGGCATAGACAAGTCGTTCCCCGGTGTACACGCACTTGACCATGTAGACCTTGAAATCAGAAAAGGCGAAGTTCATGCCCTGATGGGAGAGAACGGAGCAGGTAAGTCCACACTGATGAAGGTACTGACAGGTATTTACAGCAAGGATTCCGGAACCATTACCTACGAGGGAAAGGACGTAACATTTTCCAACCCGAGAGAAGCCCAGGACGCAGGTATCGTGATCGTGCACCAGGAGCTTAACATGATGAACCATCTGACAGTGGCACAGAATATTTTCATCGGACGTGAGATGATGAGCGGAAAACTCATCAACGACAAAAAGATGAATGAGGAAGCGAGAAAGCTGTTTGCGCAGTTAAACATCGACATCGACCCGACTGAGAAGATGGGAAATCTTACCGTAGGAAAACAGCAGATGTGTGAAATTGCAAAAGCGATTTCCCATGATGCAAAGGTAATTATTTTTGACGAACCGTCAGCAGCGCTTACAGAGACGGAGATCGAAGAGCTTTTCAAGATCATTCGGGACCTCCGGGAGAAGCAGCTTGGAATCGTATACATATCCCATCGAATGGACGAGATCAAAGTCATTACAGACAGAGTAACCGTCATGAGAGACGGAGGATATGTGGGAACTCTGATCACAAAAGAATCCACAAAGGACGACATCATCAACATGATGGTAGGCCGTGTCATTTATGAAGACCCGAAGACAGAGAGTACGGTAGCGCCGGATGCGCCTGTAGTTCTGAAGGTAGAACACTTAAATGCAGGAAGAATGGTGCGTGACGTAAGCTTTGAGCTTCATAAAGGAGAGATCCTGGGATTCTCCGGACTTATGGGAGCAGGAAGAACAGAGACAGCAAGAGCGCTGTTCGGAGCGGACCCGAAGGAGAGCGGAGACATCTATGTAAATGGAGAAAAAGTGGATATTAAAAACCCGATGGATGCAGTAAAATGCGGAATCGGATACCTTTCCGAGGACCGTAAGAGATACGGGATCGTAGTAGGAAAGAGTGTGGCAGAGAATACCACAATGGCAACAATGGGCGAGTTTATGAAGGGAATCTTCATCAATAAGAAGAAAGAACGGGAGATCGCCCAGCAGTATGTAGAATCCTTAAAGACAAAGACTCCGAATGTAGACCAGTTAGTGGTAAACCTGTCAGGAGGAAACCAGCAGAAAGTCGTTATTGCAAAATGGCTTGTAAGGAACTGTGACATACTGATCTTCGATGAGCCTACAAGAGGAATCGACGTAGGAGCGAAGAGTGAGATTTATCACTTAATGAATGAACTGGTAGCAGCAGGAAAGTCGATTATCATGATTTCCTCTGAGATGACAGAAATTTTAAGAATGAGTGACCGTATCGTGGTAATGTGCGAGGGTAAGAAGACAGGGGAAATCGATATTTCCGAGGCAACCCAGGAGAACATTATGCATGCGGCAACCCTTAGAAATTAGGAGGAACGGAAATGGAAAAATTTAAAAACAGTCCATTTGTGAAAAAAGTTGGATTTAACCGAATTGTTTTATGCGGTGTACTTCTTCTGATGTACATTGTATTCGCAGTCATCAGCCCTACATTCCTTAGCTATTCCCGTATTTTAAGTGCGCTGAACTATGCGTACTTCCTGGGATTTTTAGCACTGGGCGTTACTTTTGTAATTGCAACCGGCGGAATTGACTTTTCCATTGGACCGGTTATGTTCTGTGCAGCTTTAGTAGGCGGACGTCTTCTTACAAAAGACGGTGTACCGGTTGCAGTAGCACTTCTCGTATGTATTGCAGTTGGTCTTGTGTTTGGTATTATGAACGGATTTTTAGTAGCGTATATGGGACTTCCGTCCTTCATCTCTTCTATGGCTCTTATGATGCTTGCAAAAGGTGTTGGTTCTGTATTTACAGCAACACAGTCTGTAAGCTGGCCGCAGGCAACAGATGAAAACGGGCTCGGCTGGTACCGTAACCTGATCCGTATGGAAATCGGCGGTGTGGATATTCCGACAGGTCTGATCATTCTCCTGATTGTTGCAGTAATCTGCGCGATCATCCTGAATAACACAAAGATCGGACGTTATATCCTCTGTCTTGGAAGCAACAAAGAGGCAGTTCGTCTTTCCGGTGTAAACGTAAAAAAATGGGAAATGATCGCATATGTGATCTGCGGTACTCTTGCAGGATTTGCAGCTATCGCATATGTAGGAGCTTATACAACAGTACAGCCTGGTCTTGGTGATACCTTTAACAATGATGCGATCGCAAGCTGTGTAATGGGTGGAACTTCTATGGCAGGCGGTGTGGCTTCCATCGGAGGAAGTATTATCGGTGTCATGATCATCTCTCTTCTTCAGGAAGGTATCCTGGCAATGGGCTTCCAGAAGGATTATCAGTATGTAATTACCGGTATTATCGTAATTCTGGCTGTTTACGCCGATGTACGAAGCAAAAAGAGAAAGAACTAATCAATCATTAGAAAGGACATATAGGTGAAGACATGGGTGAAGTCATTTTAACAATGAAAGGCATAGACAAGTCGTTCCCCGGTGTACACGCACTTGACCATGTAGACCTTGAAATCAGAAAAGGCGAAGTTCATGCCCTGATGGGAGAGAACGGAGCAGGTAAGTCCACACTGATGAAGGTACTGACAGGTATTTACAGCAAGGATTCCGGAACCATTACCTACGAGGGAAAGGACGTAACATTTTCCAACCCGAGAGAAGCCCAGGACGCAGGTATCGTGATCGTGCACCAGGAGCTTAACATGATGAACCATCTGACAGTGGCACAGAATATTTTCATCGGACGTGAGATGATGAGCGGAAAACTCATCAACGACAAAAAGATGAATGAGGAAGCGAGAAAGCTGTTTGCGCAGTTAAACATCGACATCGACCCGACTGAGAAGATGGGAAATCTTACCGTAGGAAAACAGCAGATGTGTGAAATTGCAAAAGCGATTTCCCATGATGCAAAGGTAATTATTTTTGACGAACCGTCAGCAGCGCTTACAGAGACGGAGATCGAAGAGCTTTTCAAGATCATTCGGGACCTCCGGGAGAAGCAGCTTGGAATCGTATACATATCCCATCGAATGGACGAGATCAAAGTCATTACAGACAGAGTAACCGTCATGAGAGACGGAGGATATGTGGGAACTCTGATCACAAAAGAATCCACAAAGGACGACATCATCAACATGATGGTAGGCCGTGTCATTTATGAAGACCCGAAGACAGAGAGTACGGTAGCGCCGGATGCGCCTGTAGTTCTGAAGGTAGAACACTTAAATGCAGGAAGAATGGTGCGTGACGTAAGCTTTGAGCTTCATAAAGGAGAGATCCTGGGATTCTCCGGACTTATGGGAGCAGGAAGAACAGAGACAGCAAGAGCGCTGTTCGGAGCGGACCCGAAGGAGAGCGGAGACATCTATGTAAATGGAGAAAAAGTGGATATTAAAAACCCGATGGATGCAGTAAAATGCGGAATCGGATACCTTTCCGAGGACCGTAAGAGATACGGGATCGTAGTAGGAAAGAGTGTGGCAGAGAATACCACAATGGCAACAATGGGCGAGTTTATGAAGGGAATCTTCATCAATAAGAAGAAAGAACGGGAGATCGCCCAGCAGTATGTAGAATCCTTAAAGACAAAGACTCCGAATGTAGACCAGTTAGTGGTAAACCTGTCAGGAGGAAACCAGCAGAAAGTCGTTATTGCAAAATGGCTTGTAAGGAACTGTGACATACTGATCTTCGATGAGCCTACAAGAGGAATCGACGTAGGAGCGAAGAGTGAGATTTATCACTTAATGAATGAACTGGTAGCAGCAGGAAAGTCGATTATCATGATTTCCTCTGAGATGACAGAAATTTTAAGAATGAGTGACCGTATCGTGGTAATGTGCGAGGGTAAGAAGACAGGGGAAATCGATATTTCCGAGGCAACCCAGGAGAACATTATGCACGCGGCAACCCTTAGAAATTAAGAGGAGGAGAGAGAGATGGCAGGTAAAGAAAAAAAGGGAAATGCTTTTACCAATAATCCCATTGTAAAAGCAATTGGAACACAGAAAATTGTAGTTGTTTTAGTAATTGTACTTCTGGCGCTGTTTTTCGGAATTAAAAGTCCGGCGTTCCGTCAGTATTCAACAGTAGTAAGTATTTTTGGATATTCTTATTATATCAGTTTAATGGCAATCGGTGTTACATTCTGTCTGATCACAGGCGGTGTTGACCTTTCCATTGGAACAGGTATGATCTGTTACAGCCTTTTCGGAGGATACCTTGTTACAAAAATGGGTCTTCCGGTTGGGGTTGGTATCCTTGCAACAATCGTTCTCGGTATGCTGATCGGTCTTTTAAATGCAGTTCTTGTAGCTGTTATGGACCTTCCACCTTTCATCGCAACACTTGGTACGATGATGATCTGCCGTGGACTTGGTTCTATCCTTACAGGAGGAATGAGTGTGGCATGGCCGCCAACAGCAACACCACAGGGATGGTTCAGAAATATTTTCAAGATTAATGTAAACGGAACAATTATTCCGATCGGATTTATCCTGATTCTGGTTCTTGTATTCGTAATGTCCATATTCCTGAATAAATCAAGACCGGGACGTTACATCATTGCAATCGGAAGTAACAAAGAAGCAACAAGACTTTCCGGTGTAAATGTAATTAAATATCAGGGACTTGCATACGTTCTTTCCGGACTGTTCGCAGGACTTGCAGGTGTGGCTTTCGCAGCAACATTCCAGTCCATTGCTCCTGGAACAGGTGCAGGACTTGAGCTTGACGCGATTGCAGGTGCGATCATCGGCGGTACTTCCATGACAGGTGGTGTTGGTACAATTACAGGAACACTTCTCGGTGTATTCGTAATGTCCCTGCTGAAAACAGGTCTTCCGTTTATCGGACTTCAGGCAAACTGGCAGCAGATCATTACCGGTATTATCCTGATCGTGGCAATCTTTATCGACGTAATAAAGAACAAAAAAACAGCATAAAAAATAAAAGTTAAAAGCCGGGGTGGCAAAAACTATTTTTTACAAGATATGTACCGCAGAGGGTGTCGCGGTTCACATATACAAAACTATATAATTCTTAAGGAGGATTACAAAATGAAAAGAAAACTCATGAGCTTAGTATTATGCGCAGCAATGGTAGGATCTATGGTTGGTGTAACAACAACTGTACACGCAGAGGATGAGATCAACATCGAAATCGTATCAAAAGGTTTCCAGCATCAGTTCTGGCAGGCAGTTAAAAAAGGTGCAGAGAACAAAGAAGCAGAATTAGGATGCAAAATCAATTTCGTTGGACCGAACTCCGAGTCTGATATTGCTGACCAGGTTCAGATGTTAAACTCTGCAATCAACCAGAAACCAGATGCAATCGCATTTGCAGCTCTTGATACAGAGGCATCTCTCGATGCTATCAAACAGGCTCAGGAAGCAGGAATCCCGATCATCGGATTTGACTCTGGTGTTCCAGGTGCTCCGGAAGGCGCTATCCTTGCAAACGCAGCAACAGATAACTATGCAGCAGGTGAACTTGCAGCAGAAGAAACATACAAACTTCTGAAAGACAGAATCGCAAACGCAGACGGACCGGTAAGAATCGGTGTTATGGGACAGGATGCTACTTCCGAGTCTATCGTAAACCGTGGTCTTGGATTCATCGACAAAATCGGTGAACTGGCTATCGCTGATGGTCATAAAGTAAAACTGGAAGGTAACGAGAAATATGTAGGCGATGCAAAAGTAGAATCTTCTGATGACGGAAACGTGATCATTGAGACACTTGTTCCTTCACAGGTTACATCTGAGCTGTCCGCTATCGACTGCCAGACTCTGTTAAACAAAGAAGACACAATCTGTATCTATGGTTCCAACCAGCACTCCGGTGACTCTATGGTTGTAGGTAACGAAAACCTTCAGAAATTCGGTACAGGCGAAGATCAGGTTCTCGGTGTAACATTTGACTCCGGTGCAGTTATCAAAGCAGCAGTTGCTGACGGAACATTCGCTGGTGCAGTTACTCAGGCTCCTGTAGCTATGGGTGAAGCAGTAGTTGAGCTTGCTTACAAAGCAGCTAAAGGTGAAGAAGTAGAAGATATTGATACAGGCTGCCAGTGGTATACAGCTGAAAACATGAACGACGAAGAAATCGCACAGAACCTGTACGACTAATTCGCAGAATTGTGAACAATACTGACATGAGATAAAAGACGGAGATGCTTTAGCATCTCCGTTTTTTCGACAAAACAGGATTGTTGACACTATTTTGTCAGAATGATACAATAAAAATAACATAAAAATCTTTCTCTATATAATGGAGGATAAAAAATATGAGAAAAAAGAATATCTTTCTGGCTGTTGTACTTTCAGCGGCAATGGTTTCATCAAGTGTGACGCCTGCCTTTGCGGAGTCACTAACTGACGGAGAAACAGCAGCAATGGAGACGACAGAGGAGACGGAAACAGAGCCGATGGAGGAACCCGGTGAACTGGAAGATGAAGAAGATGTGCTTCTGGAAGCGCCGGAAGTAACGGAAGAAAATTCCGGGACAGAGGAATACACAAAAGAGCTGATCGCACAGACATCTGCTCCTGCAGAGACAGCAGCGAACAGTTCTCCATATAGCGTAAAAGCTCCGAAAATGCTGTATTACAATGCGTTTGAGCTTTATGACGAATACAACCAGTTTATGGGGATTGAGATTGACCAGTATACCAGTAAAAACGCTTCATGGCAGACTCACTGGCTTACTTACGTGTGGTATTATGATGAAGATAACTGGGAGGTATATGAATATTCAGAGGAAGAGAAAGATCTGACTGAAATATATCTTGAAGGAACGGAATATCATAATATATGGGGAGATATGGACTGGCTTCTTCATGCTTTTCAGGGAAAAGGCTATGCGGCTACTGACTATCATCTTGATACATCCAAAGCAACGTGGGATTACACATATACAACGTATGATGTGAGAAAAGGGATACAGCATAAGGAATGGAAAAATACTCTGGATGTTCAGGATGAGTTTTATACAGG
>SAMEA3387512__coassemble_1831_pt1 | contig 12472 bp, 8 predicted proteins | sample SAMEA3387512__metabat2_high_PE_036 | metagenome-assembled genome bin SAMEA3387512 (sample SAMEA3387512) | Felis catus | biome: Faeces | place: United Kingdom | collected 2012
CATCTGTGAGTGTAATTCCCGCAAGTACCAGAACGGACAGGGTAAAAAATATGCCCGCAAGAATCGCGCTTCTTGATTTCTTTCGTTTCAGATATAAAACAGCATGGTACAAAATTCCTTTTTCTTTATTCTTCTGCATACTCCCCAACCTCCGCTGAAAAACGCTTGTCCCTGTAAGTACATACTACATCAGCTTCCTTTGCAAGAGTTGAAGAATGCGTTACCATAATGACGCATCTTCCTTCTTCATGGGCGCTTTTTTTCAAAAGCTCCATAATCCCCTTAGCCGTATCTTCATCAAGATTTCCAGTTGGCTCGTCTGCCAGGATCACCGGCTTATTGCTTGCGATTCCTCTTGCAATGGCAACTCTCTGCTGCTGCCCTCCGGAAAGCTTCAGCACGTTTCTGTTCCACAGCTCTCTGGAAAGCCCTACCTTTTCCAGCGCCTCCTCCACAGGAAGCTTTGCAGTCAGCTCCACATTTTCTTTTACCGTCATATACTCGATCAGATTGTATCCCTGAAAAATAAATGCCACATGATCCTGCCTGTGCTTGTCAAGCCCGTATTCTTTAATATCCGTTCCGTCATAAAGAATCTTTCCTTTTCTCGGACTGTCAAGCCCTCCCAGAAGAGAAAGCATGGTGGTCTTTCCACAGCCGGACTGCCCCAGAATGGCATACAGCTTCCCTTTTTCAAAATCAAGATTCACGTCCTCCAGAACTGTGTTGTAATCTGTGTAAGAATACATCATATCAACGATTTGTAACATAGCTTATTCCTCCCATTTTATGATTCTGCCATTTTTTATTTCATATATTTTATCACATTTTTTTGTATACTCTAACTGATGAGTGATTAAAATGACCAGTCTGTCTCCTAACATCTCTAATCCTTTTGTAAAAAACCATTCTTCCGATTCTCTATCTAAATTAGAAGTACATTCATCAAAAATAAAAATCGGAGCCGGATGAAGCATCGCCCGAAGAAATGCAAGTTTCTGCTTTTCCCCTCCTGACAAATTGGTACTGTCCACTCCTACAAGGGTATCTAAGCCGTCTGGAAAATGTGTCAAAAGTTCTTCCATTCCAGCTACAGAAAATACAGCTTTCAGTTCTTCCTCCCCGTATTTCCCCTCATAATCCAGATTTTTTCGAATCGTTTCCTGAAATAGATAAGGAAACTGAGAGACAACAGAAAAAAGAGATCGGTATTCTGTCAAAACAATATCCTCTGCTTCCTGTCCATTTATAACAATCATTCCGCTGTCCGGCTGAAAAAAGCGAAGCAAAATCTGGATCAAGGTGCTTTTTCCACTTCCATTTTCCCCTATAATGGCGATTCTTTGTCCGCGGTATAGCTTCATTGACACATCTCTCAGAATACGCTTTCCATCGTATCCAAAACAGACTTTACGTAGTTCCAGCGAATGAAACTCCTGTTGGAAATTTTCTCCCTTCTGCGGCTCTGTTTCCAGGCGCCAGAACTCCTCAAGCCTCCGAAATGAGGGACGGATCTGGGCAATAATCATTTTAATGTTCATCAGCATGGAAATAGGTCCTGTTACATTTCCACTGTAAGAAATAAAAGCAAGCACACTTCCCATGCTCATAGAGCCATTACAGACAAAGAAACCACCTAAAAGGTAATAAATCCCTGTCATAATTCCCTGTATTCCCGTTTCCACTGTCATATTGCATATGTCGAGGAAGCTGATCTTCTGTTGTTGATGCAGCAGCTCTTTTTTATACCTTGAAAAACACTGCTCTTCTATTTCATAACGATTTTGAAGCTTTACCTCCCGAATCCCGGTAATCCGATCGGACATCCAGGCATAGAAACTCTGATTTCTTTTAATATAATCCTGAAAAAAATGTTCTTTTTTTCTGCTTAATATCTGTAAAAGTAAAAATTTTACCGGAATACACGCAAGAATACAAAAAGCCATTTTCCAGTTAATATAAAACAGCCCGATAAAACCGCTGATAATGCGAAGTGTATACGTAAACATATACAAAATCCCTTTGTCCAGCAGCATTCCCGCGCTTTCAATATCCATATTCAACTGATTGATGATCTCTGTACTATTCTGTTTGGTAAACTGATCCATTTTCAGACGGAGTATTTTCTGGAATGCCTGCACATGCAGCTTATGAAGTACATCATTACGTACTCTGAGCAACAGCCAGTCCTGAAGCGCTTCCAAAGCCTGGACAGCTATGATAAGAGCAATTAAAATGCAGGCGTATGTACAGATGGCTCGATAATTTTTCTGAATAAGACCGCTGTCTGTAAGCTTCTGCACAACCAGAGGGTGAAAAAAACTCTCCACCATACACAACATACAGGCTCCCAACATCACAATTAAAGCTACTGTATGCTTTTTCATAATCTGTAAAATCTGCTTTAAAACATACTTCATAAAATCCCTCAGCTCAGTATTTGTATCAAAGTTTTACAAATATCAGATTTTATATCAGAAGATACCGGCACTGCACATATAAACCTCCCATCTCCATAAAATTCGATGTCTCTTTCTTTGCAAAAGACTTCCACATCATAGAAATTTTCTTTTTGTTCTATATTTTCTTCCTCATAAAAAGAAAGTAATAAAAAAACTCCAAGATAAGAATCCATATCTGCAAGCAGTTCCTGTCTGCGAGTACCATAACTGTTTTTGTTTAATATCTGAAAATGATTCCCGGAATCTTCTTCAACAAGTGCGGCTGCTTCCAGACGGAATTCCTTTGAAAATATAGATAGCAATGCTTCTGGCGGAAAATACTTTTGGCTTCCATATATAGCAACAACAGGATTCTCGGAAGGCTTTCCCCAGGTTATGCGCTTAAAATCTGAAAAAGAAACTATTTGATTTTCTAACCATTTATCTGTTGTATCCCAGCCATGTGCCTTAGCCCAGTTTATTAATTCTCCTGCTATAACTGGAACTGCATAACTGTTTCCCCGCCAGTCTCCCAGTTTATTTGCACCTATCTTAATATTTGCTACATAGATTCTTTTTAAAATATTATGGTACGTAATTCTGCACTCTCCCGGTTTCAAACAATCCTGCCAGTCCATCGCTGCACAGAATACTTCCGGATAAGCTCCGGGAAGTGTCAGCTTTCCCTCGTTACTTAAAGATGCCACTACCCGGATTTTTTTTTCTTTTATTTCCTGCATGACCGGTGTTAAAACAGATGCTTCAGAAAGACAAATAGTTCCCAAGCTTAAGCAGATGATATTTATTTTCTCTCTGATGCAGCATTCCAAAGCCCTTTTTAAATCGTTCACAGGTATAGGTGCATTCCAGCTTTCTGTTATCCGTACATCAAAAAGCTCATAATTATCTGTACACTGTTCCAGAAGTCTGGCACAGGCTGTCCCATGTTCTCCTTCCGGAATATCATGTACCGTTGTTCCTTCATGAAGAATTAGAGTTTTCCTGATTCGTTCTGGATATAAAAGTGCCTGCCTGTCAATTCCTTCATCCACAATCGCAACTCTCATACTTTTTAAGTCCTTTTCCTTATTCGATCATAGACAACACCCGTATGGGTTCCAGTTTTAATGTTTTCTTAATTACTTTATTTACACAGAAATAAATTATAAGAAGCATAATCATAAATACTATCAGAACAGTTCCGGCGTTCATTCTTGTATTGAGTTCTTTGGGAGGCTCCACGCCTGTTTTCTGGTTCTTTGCCATTTCTGATGCCTTACTTTGTTCCCCGCAGGCAATAGCTGCCTCAATTTCCTTCTCTGTGTAAACTTTCTGTTCCTTTTCCTGATGTACAGTTCCATAAATCTGTTTGCCAATTATCGGCGTTATCGCAAAGCTCACAACAAGAGCGAGAAGAAATGCAGCGATTCCAAGCAGCAGATGTTCCAGCAAAAACTGCTTTTTTATTTCTTTTCCTGTAATGCCAAGCGACATTAAAATTCCTGTTTCACGGACACGCTTTTTCATAGAGTGGGTAATTACAAAAAACAGGAGCAGAATCCCCACTGTCGTAATAACACAGACACATACAAACATTATCTTTTTTACCGTATCAAGTGGTTTCACTGCATCTTTATACATGGAATCATCTTTTCGCAATTCGTAATACTGCCAGTCGATTCCCTCAAGACTGTTGACCTCCTTCATCACCTTATCAAGTTCTGCCGGGTTTTCTACATAAATTGTTGATACCCATAAAGACGGAGGATCTCCATAAATCTTATCTAAGTCATATCCTGTTTCATTATCCACAAGAATCCAGTTGTTCAGTATATCACATTCATTTGTATATTCTGTTACAACCTGTTGATATGTCATCTCATAGATGCCAATAATTTCTGTTTCTACTAATCCCAGAGGAATTTCTGGAAATCCTCTTAAAGTCAGCGAATCTCCCTGGATTTTGAACGTATCTCCTATCTTTAATCCATTTCTTTGAGCCAATTCTTTCGAAATCATAACGACATGTTCATCTTCCGAAGCGATATGTCTTCCTTCTATTAGTCTGAAGTTTCCATTTTGAAATTCCTCAAAATGTTCACTTTTACGTATTGCCTGACATCGGGTTTGAAATCTCTGATTTTGTGTATCCTCAAGAGAAAACACTAATTTATTATCAGGGTGTTCCAAGCGATATTTATATCTATTTTCGGCACTTCCCGGAATTAATTTATAATCACACAGTAATACACTATAGTCCGCTCCACCTTCATAATCCGTAACTCCATCAGCCTCTTCAAGAATATAATCCATCATTTTTTCATCTATACCAGGTCCGATATAATAATCGAGCGTCCCTGCGCCTTCTATTTCTCTTTCTTCCCAAAGCTCCGGCTTGGACTTGTCCCGATAAAGCAGAAGCATAAAACTTGCCCCGTACTTCTTTTCTACTTCTTTCATCATCTGTTTTGATGTTCCATACACCGACAGAAACACCATCATAAAAAATGTAAGAAAAAACAAAATTCCAAATAAAAGAAGATTGCTCTTTTTCCGAAATAAGGATAAAAATATTCTTTTTTTCTCTTTCATATATTAAATACAATAGCGGCGGTAATTCAGTTAGCTTTCGAAAACAAATCACTCTTATTCATAATTTGCCTTCTGAACATAATATCTTGAATTATCTGCTATCTCTTGATGATTCGAAGAATTTTCTGTATGTGCGTCCCAGCAAGCACAACTTGCTCCCTGACAAGGACACCAACATACGGACATCGATAAAATACTGTTGTTTTTTCTGTTATAATTTTTTTTAAGTTTTCTCATAAGCATACCTCCCAAATTTAGGATACATGATAAAGTTATCTACCGCCGCTATTGTATTTTTTGCACCTCCCTTACCATTTTGTATTATTCAATCATGGACAACACCCGTATGGGTTCCAGCTTCAAGGTTTTCTTAATTGCCCCATTTACACATGTATAAATTATCAGAAGCATAACAATAAATACTGTCAGAACGGTTCTGGCGTTCATTCTTGTATTGAGTTCTTTGGGCGGCTCTACACCCGTCTTCTGGTTCTTTGCCATTTCTGATGCCTTACTTTGTTCCCCGCGGGCAATGGCTGCCTCAATTTCTTTCTCTGTGTAAACTTTCTGTTCCTTTTCCTGATGTACCGTTCCATAAATCTGTTTGCCAATTATCGGCGTTATCGCAAAGCTCACAACAAGAGCGAGAAGAAATGCAACTATTCCAAGCAGCAGATGTTCCCACAAAAACTGCTTTTTTATTTCTTTTCCTGTAATTCCAAGAGACATTAAGATTCCTGTTTCGCGGACACGCTTTTTCATGGAGTGAGTAATTACCAATGACAGAAGCAAAATACCTGCCACCAATATAACACAAAGACATACAAACATTATCTTTTTTACCGTATCAAGTGGTTTTACTGCATCTTTATACATGGAATCGTCTTTTCGCAATTCGTAATACTGCCAGTCTATTCCCTCAAGGCTGTTGACCTCCTTCATCACTTTGTCAAGTTCTGCCGGGTTTTCTACATAAATTGTTGATACCCATAAAGACGGAGGATTTCCATAAATTTTATCCAAATCATATCCCGTTTCATTATCCACAAGAATCCAGTTGTTCAGTATATCACGTTCATCTGTATATTCTGTCACACTTTGTTGATAAGTCATCTCATAGATGCCAATAATTTCTGTTTCAATTAATCCCAAAGGTACTTCAGGAAATCCTCTTAAAGTTAATGAATCTCCCTGAATCTTAAATGAATCTCCTAACTTTAATCTATTTCTTTGAGCAAATTCCTTCGAAATCATAACGACATGTTCATCTCTCGGAGTGATATGTCTTCCCTCTGTTAATTTAAAGTTTCCATTTTGAAATTCTTCAAAGTGTTCGCTTTTGCGCATTGCCTGGCAGCGAGTCTGAAATCTCAGATTTTGTGTATCTTCAACAGAAAACATTGCATTAGGATCCGGGTGTAACAATTCGTATTCATATGAACTTTCATAATATCCTGGAATCAGATCATAATCGCAAAGTAATACACTATAATCCCCTCCACCTTCATAATCTACAACTCCATCCGCCTCTTCCAGAATATAATCCATCATTTCTTCATTTATACCAGGACCAATATAATAATTAAGTGTCCCTACGCCTTCTACTTCTCTCTCTTCCCACAGTTCCAGTTTAGACTTGTCACGGTAAAGTAACATCATAAAACTTGCCCCATACTTCTTTTCTACTTCTTTCATCATCTGTTTTGATGTTCCATATATAGACAAAAACACCAGCATAAAAAATGTAAGAAAAAACAAAATTCCAAATAAAAGAAGATTGCTCTTTTTTCGGGATAAGGATATAAGTATTCTTTTTTTCTCTTTCATATATTAAATACAATAGCGGCGGTAATCAATCAGTTATTACAAAATCATTTTTTATTGATAATTTGCCATTTGAGTAGATTCTCGTGAATTATCTGCTAACCGTTTATAATTGGAATAATTTTCTGTATGTGCATCCCAGCAAGCACAACTAGCAGCATCACAAGGACACCAGCATACGGACATCGATAAAATACTGTTGTTTTTTCTGTTATAATTTTTTTTAAGTTTTCTCATAAGTATACCTCCCATTTAGGATACATGATAAAGTTATCTACCGCCGCTATTGTATTTTTACACCTCCTTATAAAATTTTTTTAGCAATATTCTTGATTGTAAAGAACTCAAAAGATTCCTCCGCAATGATCTCTGAAAGATTTATCCGGAATCTTTTTTCTATTTCCTGAATCACATACAGCCAGTCTACTGTCGGGATTCCCCATGTATCTTCAAGAAGGTTTGCTTCCGTATTGTCAATGAAAACTCCTGTACACTCTTTAATGATACATTGAATCCCTTCATAAATCTTCTCTTCTGTTCTGTTGTTTTTTTCTTCCATATCGTTATCCCCTTCTTCAAATAACTTCCGTATTATTTTCCAATCTCAAAAGAAGCTGGTTTAATTTTTTCTCTAATTCCAGATTATTTTCCCAAAGATAGACCATGTCATCTGTTGTATCTGTGTTTCTTAATATAGAAGAATTTTTCTTTAAGTACAAGTAATCTGCCTGTTTTGTTTCCAAATCCAATTTCATGTAATTGGAACTCACACAGAAAAAGTCTATTGGAAATTGAAATCTGCCCATGCAATGTTCCTGAACAAAATTCAAATATTCTTTCCTGGATTTTTCATCCATTTGACATACGTTGTAATATAAATTAAAAATAGCTGCATCTACCTCTAAAGCGCAGGAAACAACATTTAGAAGTTCCCCAAAATGAAAATGTTCTTTTTCACTTACCGGAGAAATTCCTCCCGGAATCTCAATAACTATGATTTCTGGTTCTTCCCAATCACATAGTTCCTTTACAAATTTGTTTAAATTAACAACTTTTTTCTCAAATCCTTCTTTGGCATCCAGGAAAAAATCAGGCAGTTTTTTTATCATTTCATCTTGTTTCTCTGAAATGCTACCAATTCCAAGAACACGATACCCTTTCTTTTGAATACTCTTACATGTTTTTATAAGAGTATCTGTTTTGGAACACTGTTCTCCCTGCCCTAAAATTGCAAGCACAGGAACTTCCAGTTTCTCCATACTGTAATAAGAAAGGTTTTCTGCTTTGAATTCACCCTGATGTTTTTGTTTTGTTTCTGTAAAATACGCTTCTTCTATTCGACATTCATTAATAACACAATATTCATATAATTCACTTATAAATTCCTGACAGCTTTCTTTACATATTTCCAGTTTGTTTTCAGCAGTAATAAAATTCTTTTCTTCTTCTCCATTAATTCTTGCAATACATATATTACATCTCTGCAAAGCAGGGCAAGTGATACACTGTTTTTCTGTTAAACGTCCTAAATTTAATAACGGCTCCATTTTGGAAACGGTTAAACCATCTCTTATATTTCCGATAGAAAACTCTGTCGCATTTTCCACTACTTTTTCGCAAGGGTAAAATGTTCCATCAACAGATACGAAAATTTTCCTGATTCCCGGAATGCAAGGTCCGCCATGATGTACCGTTTTCTTCATATATTAACCATGTTTTAGTCCTTCAAAAAATTTCTGTTTCATAGTAAGAGTTGCGCCGAACATTTGATGTATCTTATCTTTTTCTAACATACCGGCAAGACACATCAAAACTTTAAGGTACATATATCTGCGATTCAGAGCATATGTTTCCTGATAATGGATCCAATCCTTATTTTTTAAATTTGTTTCTTCAATTTCATGATATTGTATCAACTGATGTGGAAGAATATCTGTATGGTCAAAAAACTCTGTCACTTTTTTCAAGTCTACCTTGGGATTCAAAGTGATCATAAACCCTAAATTTTTCCAGAATTCATAATTATGTTCCTTAATATGGGAAATATTTTTCATAATCGTATCGAAAGATCCTTTGCCTGTACGGAACTTTCTATTGACATCATGTTCTTCCTTCGGTCCATCTAAGCTGATAAATATTGAAAAATTATTATCGGAAAGGAATTCCACTGTAGCCGGAGTCAGAAGTGTTCCATTCGTTGTCATCGTGTATTTATATTTTCGTTGTCCCATTTGTTCTTTTATGTAAGAAACACACTGGCGTATCAAACCGATTTCCAAAAGCGGCTCTCCCCCATAAAAAGAGAAACACATTTCCTCTGTCTCATTTGAATGCTGTATTCCAAAGTCTATCGCTTTTTTTGCTGTTTCAAATGTCATTTTTTTATCGCAATGTTCTCTTGTAAAGTAATTACCAGAATACGCACAATATGCACATCGGAGATTACATTGCTGCGTGACTTGTAAAACAACCTGTCGTACCCTGCAGTCCGCATAATGTTCCAGAAAATCTGTATCGGGATGACGAATTTTCTCTACAACATTTTCCTCTAAAATACCCATACTCCTAAAATTTTGAAGAGAATGACAATCTTCCTCATTCAGTTTACCTTGCTCATATGCTCTTAATTCTTCAAAACTTTCCTCATCTACTGGCATAACAGTATGTGTATTTCTATCATACACATAATTCCCTCTGTGTGTTTTGATTGTTTTAAGGATAGTTCTTCCCATATGTCCTCCTTCCCATTAACATTACATTAATATCCATTACGGTCTATTTTGTGTATATTGTACACTTTTATTCCTTATATATAAATTATACCATCATTTTTTTATAGTATTCAATAATTTCCAACGCAATATTTTATGCATTTTTCTTTATTCACTACTCAATCATAGACAAAACCTGTATGGGTTCCAGTTTCATAGTTCTTTTTATTGCACTGCTTACACAGAAGTAAAGAACTATCATTTCACATACAAAAATCCCCAGTAAAAATACTATATCTGCTTTTGCGTCTATATGATCCGGCGCCTGAATTTCTGTCTGCTGATTTTTTGCCATCTCTTTCACTTTTCCGGACTCTCCTCTTGCAATAGCCGCCTCTATTTCCTCCTCTGTATATACTTTCTGTGCTGTTTCTTTATTTATACTTTGATACACCTGAGCTCCCACAGCCGGTACAATAAAAGTCCCAATCACAGCAGCGCAGATATAAGCAGCAATTCCAATTATGAAATATTCTATTATAAGCTGCTTTCGGATTTCCTTTTTGTTTAATCCGACAGACATTAAAATTCCAACTTCACGGGTTCGTTTTTTTACAGAATACGTAATCATCAGTGCCAGAAGACAGACTCCTGCTGCCGCGAAAATCCCCATAAAAGCCATCATGATAGTCCGCATAGTCCGAAGGGGTTTTACGGCACTGCTATAGGAAGAGTCGTCTTTTTCCAATGTGAAATATTTCCAGTCTATCTCATCAAGATTTTTTACCGCTTTTATCGCATCATCTATCTCCCGTGGATTTTCCACAAAAAATGTAGCTTCTCTTAATCTGTCTTTTTCTTCGTATATCGTATCCAGTTCCATACCTGTTCGGCTGTCTATAAACAGCCAGTTATCCAAAATATCTTCCTCACGCGTATATTCTGATACTGCCTGATGATAAGTGGGTTCAAACAATCCTGCAATTTCCGCTTCTACCTTTCCTATCGATACTGCCGGATAACCGCCTCCCATATACAGGGACAAGCCGTCCAGACGTATCTTATCGCCCACCTTTAACTGATTTGTTTCTGCCAACTTTTCAGAAACCAGAACTTTATATGTATCCTTCTCTGTGATATGCTGTCCCTCTGTCAGACGCAGGGATCCATTATAAAATGCGCTGTGATTCTGACTGTTTCGCACCGGATAAGTATAGGCTATATGTGCCATGTTTTTATAGTCTTCTGCTGATACATCGGTTACCTCTTCCGGGTGTGCTTCCAGATTTTTATAATATTCATAATATGCTCCGTGAGTCAGTTCATATCCCAACAGTAACACTTCCCAGTCATTTCCTGCTTCATACGTTTGCATCCCTTCCACTTCAGAAATTTGCTCCAGCATAGACTGGTTGATATATGGTCCCATATATGCCTTATATCCGGTTCCATCTGGCAAGGTTCTCTGTTCCCATAGATCAGGATTCGTTTCATCGCGAAACATTTCTATTTTAAAGGTACTCCCATATGTCCTCTCAATTTCCAATATATTTTTTTGAGAAGCCTGACATATTACAGAAGAAATGATAAAAAGCAATAAGGTACAAAGCAGAATAAAAAATAATAAAATATTGCTTCTTCGCCTTTTTAGTGAAATATACGTTCTTTTCCAATCCATTTTCTGCCCACCACCTTCTACTCAATCATGGAAAGCACCCGTATGGGTTCCAATTTGAGCGTCTTCTTAATTACCCCGTTTACACAGAAATAAATAATAAAAAGCATTGAAACCAAAACTATCACAACTGTTTTTACGCTTACTTTCGTATGCAGCTCTTTCGGCGGCTCTACGCCTGTTTTCTGGTTCTTTGCCATTTCTGATGCCTTGCCTTGTTCCCCACGGGCAATGGCTGCCTCAATTTCCTTCTCTGTGTAAACTTTCTGTTCCTTTTCCTGATGTACAATTCCATATATTTGCTCACCAATTATCGGTGTTACTGCAAAGCTCACAATCGAAGCCAGAAGAAAAGCGGCGATTCCAAGCAGCAGATGTTCCCATAAAAACTGCCTTTTTATTTCTTTTCCTGTGATTCCAAGCGACATTAAGATTCCTGTTTCACGGACACGCTTTTTCATGGAATGGGTAATCACCAAAAACAGGAGCAGAATCCCCGCTGTCGTAATAACACAGACACATACAAACATTATCTTTTTTACCGTATCAAGTGGTTTTATAGCGTCTTTATATGTGAAATCGTCTTTTCGCAATTCATAATACTGCCAGTCTATCCAGTCAAGATTTTTTACTTCTTTCATAACCTCATCTATATCTTCCGGATTTTTTACAAAAAAATATCCGCCGTATAAGTGATTTTCTTCCCCATACATACGGTCCAGACAATATCCTGTCTCACTGTCCGTAATGACCCAATTTTCTAAAATGTCATATTCATCTGTATACTGGTTGATACTCTGTTGATACGTCATATCAAAAAGCCCCACAATCTCTGCTTCCACGGTTCCCAGAGACTTTATGGGAGTTTTTGCCCGGACTGCCAAAGATTCTCCATCTATTCTCAGCGTATCTCCTATTTTTAAATCATTTTTCTCTGCCAGAGATTTTGATATAATGCACTTAAACTTATCTTCCGGTGTAATATTCCTTCCTTTTACAAGACGAAATGTTCCATTGTAAAACTGCTCAAACCGAAAACTGTTTCTTGTAGGAAAGCACTGAGTAATATACATATAATTTTTCGTTTCTTCCGGGTCAAAAGAAAGCTCTTGATCATGAGAAGAAAAATATTCATAATTCCAATATCCGGGAATTAATTCATATTCATACAACATTACGTCCCAGTTCCGACCTGCCTCATAATCTGTAATTCCCGGTACTTCCTCTGT
>SAMEA3387512__coassemble_1883_pt1 | contig 12050 bp, 10 predicted proteins | sample SAMEA3387512__metabat2_high_PE_036 | metagenome-assembled genome bin SAMEA3387512 (sample SAMEA3387512) | Felis catus | biome: Faeces | place: United Kingdom | collected 2012
GTCACGGTTATCTCCGGTGTTACGGTTGCTTCCGGCGTCACAGTTGCCTCTGGTGTTACATCTGTTTCCGGCATTTCCAGGCTGTCGTCCTGATTTTCCTCAGGAACTTCCGGTGTTACCGGCGCTTCAGGAAATTCTTCTTCCGGCTCAAAGGGCTCTGTAACTACAGTATCTCCCACTACGCCGTCTGAAACGCCGTCGCTTAAAGCTGACGCTCCTGTCTGCACTACCATAGACATACACATAGTAAGGCTCAAAACGGCTGCTACCACTTTTTTCTTCATATGTGCTCCTCCTTTTATAATATAAATAAACAGATGTCGTTCCTACTCTCCAAGTCCGCCTTCTATAGCGGTTACAAGCGCATGAAGCGCCGTTTCCTCATCTGTCCCCTCACAGACAAGTTCAATTTCATCTCCACACTTTACACAGGCTCCCAGGACACTGAGAACGCTTTTTGCATTGGCAGTTCCGCCGTCAAACGTAAAGGTGATGAGAGATTTATATTTCATTGCTTCCTTGCAAAGAATCCCTGCAGGCCGCAAGTGAAGCCCTGTGGGATTTTTCACTGTCACTTTCTGGCTGATCATTTTTCGTCTCCCCTTAGTTTTATTTTTCTTCTGTAATTGTAGAAACTTTGGAAACCTTTATTTCTGTCTTTACGTCCTCTATCAGTTCATAACCTTTGGGAAGAGTAATTTTAACAGGAACTTCATAGCTTCCTTCTTTTTTATCAGATAAGTCGATGGACGCCTTAATATCGTCTTCACTTAACGCCTCTATATCTCCGTCCACTGCCTTAACTCTCACTTCCATCTTGTCAATTTCAAAGGATACCTGAAGGTCGTCCGCCTTATTTTTAAACCGAACGCTGTCTTTTGTCGCCGGAATCGTAAAGATTTTTCCGCCTTCTGGAAGAATCCTGATATTTACCCATACTTCTTCGCTGGAACCGCTGGTAAGCTTCAGACCTTCCGAGAGAAGTTCTGCAATATTTACCTTCTCCTCCACGTCCTTCTTTGCTCCGCTGATGTCCACACTTTTTTCATCCTGTACCCAGATGGTATTTCCCATGACTTTCAGCTCGTCCAGCGCCTCATCGCTTCCTGCCACGCTGACTGTTTCAGGAACAGTCACTGCACTGTCCACCACATAACCGTCAGCCGGCTCGCCTTTATAATTCACATTGATCTTCACGCCTGCACGAACCTTCCACAATTTCGTAGTAACGGTTGCCTTCACATTGTCCATGCCGATATACTTCATGGAGTCATCTGAAAGCTGTTCCTGGTTTTTATCGATAATCGTAAGATTTTCCGTATCCGTAGTATCCTCTGTAATTCCGTTTACATCTACATTTACCATTACCTTATCTATTTTATTGATCATGGACTTCGGTCCTGTAATCCTGACTTTCTCCGGGCTCACAATCTGCGAACCGATCTCATAGCCCTTTCCCGGAGTTCCCTCTCCACTGTTGACTGTCACCATAAACTCAGCCGTTGCCCTGTCTTCCAGTCGGACGCTCATATTCTGAGGCTGTACGGAAATATTGTTGGGGCTGATTCCCGGACAGGTAACACTGATCGGGATCATAACCGGATTTGTCTCAAGACTCACCGCCTGCTGTGCATCTGCCACAGCCTGAATATCTTCGGCAGTGATCCTGCTCAATGTTTTTCTCTCTGCCTTGATGGTCACACGAACAGTAGTCTGATCGTCGTCACGCATGCATACTTTATCCGTATCTTCTATATACTGCTTGTTTGTGAGTTCCACATTAGAAATAATATAGGTCTTGCTGACTACCGGATTGTCCACATTGACTACGATCAGCCACACAAGAATTGCCACCGCAAGAGACATGATTTTTAAAGGAAAGTTATTTGGTCGTTTTTTCTTCATGTTTCACTCTCCCTTTCAGTAAATGGCGCAGCTTGCCATTCTCGATCACCGTTTTGTTCTGTGCCTTTACAAGAGCGGATCGAAGAGCGGCACTGTTTACACAGCGCGTCAGTTTTCCTCCCTGTGCAATCGAAACTTTTCCAGTTTCTTCTGATACAATAATTGTAAGAGAATCACTCACCTCACTGATTCCCACACCGGCTCTGTGTCGTGTTCCAAGCTGTTTGCTCAGTTCCATATTATCGGAAAGAGGGAGATAGCAGGTAGCTGCCGCCACTCGATTCCCCCGTACGATCACCGCCCCATCATGGAGAGGAGTATTATGCTCAAAAATATTAATAAGAAGCTGACTTGTAAGCACAGCATCAATATTAATTCCCGTTCTTTCATATTCGGAAAGACGATTTTCCTGTTCTATTACAATCAGTGCCCCTGTCTTCACTTCCCCCATGTCGAAGCAGGCTTTTACCAGCTCGTTAATGGTCTTGTCCGTAAATCTTTCTTTTACTTCTTTTCCTGTGTCAAAGGGAATTAAGGTTGCCATAATTTTTTTCTGGCCCAGCTGTTCCAGCATTTTCCGGAGTTCCGGCTGAAAAATAACCATAACACCGATAATCAGCACATTGGATAATTTACTGATTATCCACAGGATCGTGTTCATTTTAAAAATATAGGCAAGAAAAATGAAGGCAAGCACCACAAGGATTCCCTTTAGCAAAGTGTAGGCTCTTGTAAACTTAATCCATACCATAAACTGGTACACAAAAAAGGAAATCAGAAAAATTTCTATCACATCGATTACACCTACGCTGGGAAGGGATACTTTTGATAAAAATCCTGACAATATGGACGAAATACTTTCCATGGTGCTCTCCTTTCTATTTGTTTCTTTTCTGTTCCGAAGCGGCTATCCCCTTCTCTTATAAATCTTTCAGGGATTCCTCCAGCTTCTTCTCAAAATCTACTTCATCTGCCTTTTCTCTGGAAACCGGCGCCGCAGATTTTGGAGCTGCCGCTTTTTTTCCGTCTTCCTGAAAAATAGGATTTGCATAGGAAACTATGTCTTCCTCTGCCTTTTTGTCTTCTTTTACAGGCTGTGCTGTGATTTTCTTGATGCTTCTCTCAGAAGTTGTCACAGAAGCTTTTGGTACAGCCTTCACATAATAATAGTATTCGTCATCTTCATATTCCAGACGTTCTGTACGTGTATAGTCTCCTCCGAATACAAAAAATTCCAGAATGATTCCCACTAAAACAGAAAGGATCGTCTGTACAAGAAGAACCGGCAGAGATACCGTAACACCGCTCACAAAGAAGCTTCCGCCCAGCATGACCAGAATATATGCCACACCTCCGGTAATAATGGAAATTCTCCATGCAAAATCAAAGGAACGCGTGCGGATCAGATTTACAATTAAAATAACTGCAACAAAAGCAACAAGTGTGATCCACATTGCCCAGTTCTGCATCAGTCCGTCTGAGAGGATTCGCAGCTTCTCAAGCATATCCACGTCCGGATTTACAAGTGTCTCTGAATTGCTGCGGATAAGCCGGATCACATAATAAAGAATCACTCCGCTTCCCGCCGGAAAAGCAGCAAAAGCATTTCCCATAAGACCGCTTCCGATTGGAAGAAGCGCCGGTATTCCGAATCCAAAGGAAAGAGGCGTGCATACAAGCACGATATTCTGTCCTGCACTGAATCTCAGGAAAAGAACGGCAATAAACAAAATAATGATCAGCATAAATGCCGCTGTTTCCATTCCCAGAGCATAGGAATGTCCAATCATAAGCAAAAATCCTACGAAAACTGTCACTCCGGGCGGCAGTATGGAACAGATAAGCGCCAGAATAAGTACAATAAATACATTATTTAACTGGCTCATGTATCCCATATTTGCGTTGATCCAGATAAAATACACAAGGGCAACCGCAAATTTGATAACCGGCAGAAGATAAATTTCGTACTGCCCGTAAAGGTTCTTGATTTTCTGTTTTAATTCCAGTAATGCTGTCATTTTCTGTAACCTCCCGCTTTTGTGCGTCCTGCTGTTTTCTTTTCTTCCCGGTCGTACATTTTCTCAAGCTTTGTGAGCCCTATATAATAGTTCTTCACGCTTTTCTTGGCACGATGATACCGGACGGAATACTGAACATATGTGAGGCAGGAATAAAAAACAAGAAGCGCCACATATCCCAGGATCACATAAATACCAAGATTTACCAGGTTCATTTTATGAATGTTGTTCATAAGATATTCTGCAAAATATGCTGCCAGTCCTGCCAGGATCAAGGCATATCCAATTGTCACAAGAAAGAAATTCTTAATAAGGGCCAGACCAATATAGTCGCTTCTGTAATATCTGCTCACAGGAAGATATTTCTTACCTTCTCCCTTCTCGTACATGGCAAGTTCTGTCATTATCTTTACTTTTTCTTCATTTAACATAGACAAACTCCTTATATTTAACCATATAGACTGATTGTAACATATATCCCTACCTATGAAAAGTATTTTTCCCAACCTTTTCAGGAAAACCTTAATATTCTTAAGGATTTCCTGTACACAACGTAAGAAAATACACGTTTTTGGCCCCGCCCGCCATAAGACAGGCAGAAATCTCATCCATTGTACTCCCTGTTGTATAAACATCATCGATCACAAGAAGCGTAAAACCCTTTACGTTTTTACTTAAAACAAAGGCATCTTTCAGATTGCGCCTTCTCTCCTGCGCATTCAGTTTTTTCTGTGATTTCGTATTCCTGCACTTTTCTATCATCTTCTCATCACATGGAATTCCGGTAAGAAACGAAAGATGCCCGGCAATATATGCCGATTGATTAAATCCCCGTTTTCTCTCCTTTTTTCTGTGAAGAGGAACCGGGATGATCCTGTCCGGTTTCCACCTGATTATATCTTTTTTCCCGAAAAGGAAGATTGCCTCTGCATAAAATATCCCATATTCTCTGCAGCCGTAATATTTATATTTCTCAATGGAAAACTTCCACATCTCATCATAAGGAAAAATTCCTTTTCCCTGCGTAAAATTCCGCTCTCTTTTTCCACAGTCTCTGCAGTATTCTGCCTCCTTATCCACCTGTCTGCCGCATTTCATGCACCTTGCCCCGGATACAGGGCGGATTTTTTTCTCGCACTCCGGGCAGACAAGCCGCTTCTGTTCCCTCAAAATCTCATGACAGAGGGGACAGCATCTCGGATATAAAAGATTCAAAAAATTCTCAGCTTTCAAACGCGTCCTTTCTCCCCGACTGCGCTCTCTTCTGCCTCACTTAACTCCCTTATCCTCACATCAAGGGAGCTGTATCTTCTCTGCTGTTTTTCATTTCTTATCATCTCCCCGAAGGTCTCTTCGCTTCCCACAATAGTCACGCATTTACGCGCCCTTGTCACCGCAGTATAGAGGAGATTTCTGTTTAAAAGCATCTGCGGTCCGGAAAGGAGCGGAATCACCACTGCCGGATATTCGGAACCCTGAGATTTATGAATGGTAATGGCGTAGGCAAGCTCCAGCTCTTCCATTTGTTTAAACGAATATTCCGCACATCTTCCGTCCTCAAATTCCACGGTTGCCGTCTCTGCAAATTCGTTGATTTCCGCAAGGATCCCTGTGTCCCCATTGAACACACCGACTCCTTTTTCCACAGGAATGCCGTATTTTCCACGCACTTCCCACTCAAGCTGGTAATTATTTTTCACCTGCATGACCTTGTCTCCCTGACGGAAAAGCTGTCCTCCCAATTCTCTCTCTTTTTTTCCGTTTTCCGGAGGATTTAAGTATCTTTGAAGAATCTGGTTCAGACGCTCCACCCCAAGAAGCCCCTTTCGCATCGGAGTGAGAACCTGAATGTCAAAAGGCTTCGCCTGTACATAACGTGGCATTTTTTCCTGGATCAGGGCAATGACAACACGGATAATAATATCTGCGTCGTACCGCTTCAGGAAAAAGAAATCCCGGCTCTTATTATCAGGGATCACCTGTTCGCCTCTGTTGATCTTGTGGGCATTCACTACAATGTCGCTCTCCGATGCCTGACGAAAGATTTTTTTCAGTTCTACAACAGGAAAGCTCTCGCTCCGGATAATATCACGAAGCACATTTCCCGGTCCCACACTTGGAAGCTGATTTTCGTCTCCTACAAGAATCAGCCTTGTTCCTGCTGTCACTGCAAGAAGAAGGGAGTGCATAAGAAAAATATCCACCATAGACATCTCATCTATGATGATCACATCTGCCTCAAGAGGGTTCTGTGCATTTCGCTCAAACTGTACGGCATGACCTTCCCGCTCTTCCTCCGGCATTCCCGAAAGCTCCAGAAGACGGTGAATGGTCTGCGCCTCATATCCTGTCGCTTCTGTCATTCGCTTTGCAGCCCTTCCTGTAGGCGCTGCCAGGCGAAGCTCCGCACCTTCGCTTTCAAAAAAACGGATAATGGCATTAATCGTTGTTGTTTTTCCGGTTCCCGGACCTCCTGTCAGTACAAAAAGGCCGTTGGACGTGGCTTCCCGCACAGCTTTTTTCTGCATTTCATCAAGGACTGTACCTGTCTCCTTTTCAATCTGCGCAATTCTTTTTTCTGTGCTTTTTTCATCTTCCGGACAGGAAACATTCAGCTCACACAGCATTCTTGCCGTATTCAGTTCCAGATAATAATGCTGGCTGGGGTACACGATGGTTTCTTTTTCCCGCTCTTTTAAAACAACCTTTCTGTCGATCGCCATATCCATAAGATGCTTTTCCATATAGGAAATATCCACCTGGAGAAGAGACGCGGCTCTTCGGAACAGTTCTTCCTTCGGAAGGTAAATATGACCTTCTCCCGATGCCTGCAATAAAACATACAATATTCCGCTTCGGATTCTGTAATCTGAATCTGCCTGGATCCCGATCCTGCCGGCGATCTCATCTGCAATTTTAAATCCCACGCCGCTTATGTCTTCCGCCAGGCGATATGGGTTTTCCTGGAGAACGTTATAGAGAGACTGCCCGTATTTCTGATAAATCTTTGCCCCCAGATTCAGGGAAATCCCGTATTTCTGGAGAAAAATCATAGCTCTTCGCATATCTGCCTTCTCTGTTACCTGAGCAGCGATCTCCCGCGCTTTTTTTTCGCTGATTCCTTTGATCTCCGACAGTCTTTCCGGTTCTTCCTCCACGATCCGAAGAGTATCTTCCCCGAACCGCCTCACAATTCTTGCAGCAAGGGCAGCTCCGATCCCCTTAATGGCGCCCGATCCAAGATAACGCTCCATTGCAAGAGAGTCCTCCGGCATTTTCTCTGTGAAAGAGGCGATCTGAAACTGTTTTCCATATACCGGATGGTGGATATAGTTTCCTGAAGCCTCAATGGTGGCTCCCTGAGATATATCCGGAAACGTGCCCACACAGGTCAGTTCTTCCTCTCCTGTCTGTTTCAGAACCATTACTGTATAACCATTCTGGTCATTTCGGAAAATAATATGGTCTATGTATCCTGTTACTGTTTCACTCATTTTTTTGCTCCTGTGATAGAGAAAAGGTGCTGCGTGGCAGCACCTCTTCTGTTTTTACTCCATTTTCGCCATTACATCTGCATATTTTCCTGTTCCCACAGCCGCTACCAGCATTGCATCCTGAACAGTCAGCGTATTGACTCCTGTTTTCTGTTCTATCAATGTATCCATTCCATGAAGCAGAGCACCACCGCCTGTAAGGACAATGCCTCTGTCCACAATATCTGCTGCCAGTTCCGGCGGTGTTTTCTCCAGAACTCCGTGAACTGCCTCCACGATCTGTCCTGTAGCGTCTTTTAAAGCCACGCGGATTTCCTCTGAGGTCAGAGTCGTCATTTTCGGAAGACCGGTAATGACATTTCGTCCCTTCACTTCCATCGTTCTGGGATCCGCTTCCTCGCAGGCTGTTCCGATCTGGATTTTAATTTTCTCAGCCGTATCTTCTCCTATAAAAAGACTGTGCTTTTCTCTCACATACCGCATGATCGCCTGGTTGAAATTATCGCCTGCCACCTTCACAGAGGCAGACACCACAACGCCTCCTATGGAGATCACAGCGACATCTGTTGTCCCTGCCCCAATATCCACGATCAGGTTTCCAAAAGGCTTTGAAATATCCACACCGGAACCAATGGCAGCAGCAATCGGCTCTTCCGCCAGATACACTCTTCTTGCGCCTGACTGGTAGGTCGCCTCCTCCACCGCTTTTCTCTCAATTTCCGTAATTCCGCTCGGAACACAGATACTGATGCGCGGCTTTCGGAAAGCTCTTGGTCCCATCGCCTTTGCCACGAAAAATTTCAGCATTTTTTCCAGAACATTATAGTCTACGATCACGCCCTGGCGCACAGGCCAGATCACTTCCATATTTGAGTTTGCGTGAGACGCCATCTGACGCGCTTCCTCGCCAATGGCACGGATTTTCTCTGTATTTTTATCATATACCACAACGGAAGGCTCCTGAAGGACGATTCCCTTTCCTGTGGAATAAACAAGACTGTTTCTTGTTCCTATATCAATTCCAATATCACTTGCCGGCATTTCTTTTCCTCTCTGTAACTGTATACTCGTACAGCTATTCTTCTCTTTTATCAAGTACGTTCCTTAATAAGGATACCAGAATTCCCCGCAAATGAAAAGAGCTGCCATCTGAATTTATAAACTTTTCAGAGTCTCTGTGTGCTTTCCCCTGTTCCCGGCAGCCTGCTGTCCGTTTCATTTTGTCAGATATTTTTTTACATACTGCCCTGTGTAGGAAGCCGGATTTGCCGCCACCTCCTCAGGTGTACCTTTTGCAATCACTGTGCCGCCTTTGTCGCCGCCTTCCGGTCCAATGTCAATAATATAATCGGCAGTCTTGATCACATCAAGATTATGCTCAATTACAACAACCGTATTGCCGCCCTCAGAAAGCCTTTTTAAAATTTCAATGAGCTTATGCACATCTGCAAAATGAAGCCCTGTTGTAGGCTCGTCCAGAATATAAATGGTTTTTCCTGTGCTCCGCTTGCTGAGCTCCGTTGCCAGCTTGATCCTCTGCGCCTCTCCGCCGGAAAGCGTAGTAGAAGGCTGTCCGAGACGGATATAGGAAAGTCCCACATCGTAAAGCGTCTCTATCTTTCTTCTGATAGACGGAATATTTTCAAAGAAGGTAAGCGCTTCCTCCACCGTCATATTCAGAACATCGTAGATACTCTTGTCCTTATATTTGACTTCCAGAGTCTCTCTGTTGTACCGCTTTCCCTTACATACCTCACAGGGAACGTATACGTCCGGCAGAAAGTGCATCTCTATTTTTATAATGCCGTCTCCGCTGCAGGCTTCGCACCGTCCGCCTTTTACATTAAAACTGAAACGTCCTTTTTTATAGCCCTTTGCCTTGGCATCTGCTGTTGCCGCAAAAAGGTCGCGGATCTGATCGAACACGCCTGTATACGTAGCCGGATTGGAGCGCGGCGTTCTTCCAATCGGAGACTGGTCTATGTCGATCACCTTGTCAAGCTGATCTGCCCCGAGAATGTCTTTATGCTTTCCCGGAATGATCCTGGCTCTGTTTAAGTCTCTCGCAAGACGCTTATAGAGGATCTCATTGATCAGGGAACTTTTTCCGGAACCGGAAACTCCCGTAATGCAGGTCATAACGCCAAGCGGAATGTCTACGTCAATATTTTTAAGATTATTTTCCGCCGCCCCTCTGATTTTCAGAAAACCGGTCGGTTTTCTTCTCTCTTCGGGCACAGGGATCCGGATCCGGCCGCTCAAATACGCTCCTGTCACAGAGCGCTCATTTTTCATAAGCTCCTCCGCTGTGCCGATTCCCACAAGCTCGCCGCCGTGTTCCCCGGCTCCCGGTCCAATATCAACCACGCAGTCTGCCGCCAGCATAGTGTCTTCATCATGCTCCACGACGATCAGACTGTTTCCCAGGTCGCGGAGGTGCATCAACGATTTAAGAAGCTTATCGTTATCCCTCTGATGAAGCCCGATACTTGGCTCATCCAGAATATACGCCACTCCCACAAGACCTGAACCGATCTGTGTAGCAAGACGGATTCTCTGCGCCTCCCCTCCGGAGAGGGTTCCCGTTGCTCTTCCCAGCGAAAGGTAATCCAGTCCCACATCAGAAAGAAAGCGGACTCTCGCCTTGATTTCTTTTAAAATCTGATGTCCGATAAGCTGCTGCTGACTGGAAAGCACCATGCTGTCCAGAAACGCCTTCAGATTTTCAATGGACATATTTGTAATTTCATAAATATTTTTATCTGCTACTGTCACTGCAAGAGATTCCTTTTTCAGCCTCTGCCCCTTACATGCACCGCAGGGGGTGATCCGCATAAAGGATTCATACTCCTGCTTCATGGCATCAGAACCTGTTTCCCGGTATCTCTGCTCCACGTTTTTAATAAGTCCCGGGAAAGCCACGTCGTAAACGCCCTCTCCTCTCTGTCCCTTATAATAAACCTTCACAGAGCGTCCCTTTGTTCCATTGATGATCACATCTTTGATCTCGTCAGGATAATCCTGAAACGGGGTATCCAGGCTGAACTTATATTCCTCCGCAAGCGCGTCCAGAATCGCTCTTGTAAAGCTTCCCTTATCTGTGCAGGACTGCCAGCCCATCACAGCAATCGCCCCTTTGGAAATGCTGAGAGACATATCGGGGATCATAAGATTAATATCAAATTCCATCTTATATCCAAGACCGGCACACTCTGGGCAGGCTCCGAAGGGATTATTGAAGGAAAAGCTTCTCGGCTCGATTTCGTCCACACTGATTCCGCAGTCCGGGCAGGAAAAGCTCTGGCTGAAATTCATCACATTCCCGTCCATCGTATCTACGATCAGAAGTCCGTCCGCCAGCTCCAGAACCGTTTCCACAGAATCTGCAAGACGCTTCTCGATTCCCGGCTTTACGATCAGCCGGTCCACAATGATCTCAATATTATGCTTGATATTCTTATCCAGCTTGATTTCCTCAGAAAGCTCGTAAATGCTTCCGTCGATCTGTACACGCACATAGCCGCTTTTTTTCGTATGCTCCAAAAGCTTTACGTGCGTGCCCTTTCTTCCTCTTACAACAGGGGCAAGAAGCTGGATCTTCGTCCGTTCCGGAAGCCCCATGATCTGATCCACCATCTGATCTACTGTCTGCTTACTGATTTCCCTTCCGCATTTTGGACAGTGAGGAATTCCCACTCTTGCATAGAGAAGACGAAAATAGTCGTAAATCTCCGTAACCGTCCCTACTGTGGAACGCGGATTTCTGTTTGTCGATTTCTGGTCAATGGAAATGGCAGGCGGAAGACCTTCTATACTCTCCACGTCCGGCTTCTCCATCTGTCCCAGGAACTGCCTGGCATAGGAGGAAAGGGACTCCATATAGCGTCTCTGTCCCTCTGCGTAAATAGTATCAAAAGCAAGAGAGGATTTGCCGGAACCGCTCAGTCCTGTAAGAACTACAAACTTGTCCCTTGGAATATCCACACTTAAATTCTTCAGATTATTTTCATTTGCTCCTCTGATCCTGATAAATTGTTTCTTCGCTGTATCTGTTGGCATATGACCTCCACTATTCTGTAAAGAAAATTATATATCGTACATCTGTTCTTTTAGTATAGTACAAGAACACTCGTTTGGCAAGTATTTTTTCTATTTTTATTTCTCAAAATACTCCGGTACAAGCCCCGGGATTTTTAAACCTTTCATCATCCCCTGAAAGGACGCTAATGCGAAATTATCTTCTGTGCAGAAAATCTCATACTGTACCCCAAAATACGAAACAAACTTCCCTGTTTCTTTATAGCCGTTCCTCAAATAAAAGGAACGCCGCTTTTTTCTCTGCTCATTATTTTCTGCAGCATTGTCCAACTTTTCAAAGTCTACAACCTGCTGTTTCCACGGATATATCTCTTTTAAAAGCTTTAACGCCCTGCTGTCGTAGCCGCCCGAGCGATGCTCCGGATCAATGGCAAGAAAAAACAAATAGGAAATTTCTTCATAAATCCGGACTGCCATAAATCCCACAAAGCACTTTTCCTCATATAAAGCCCAAAAATCAATTTCCCCATCCTATGCCATTTTAATCAGTTCATCAGGATATAAATACTCTTCCGACTGAAAAGCCTCCTTCGCC
>SAMEA3387512__coassemble_2371_pt1 | contig 9280 bp, 9 predicted proteins | sample SAMEA3387512__metabat2_high_PE_036 | metagenome-assembled genome bin SAMEA3387512 (sample SAMEA3387512) | Felis catus | biome: Faeces | place: United Kingdom | collected 2012
TAGAGGCACAAAGAATCATTCCCACACTCGGATTTTCATTCTCTTTTTTCTTTTGTCGATCTAATGCCTCTAAATAAAAATCCATTTTGGAAATATATTCTGGTTTGAATTTTCCAATCTTTAACTCAAAAGCCACCAAACATTGCAAACCTCTATGGAAAAACAATAAATCAATCCGAAAATCTTCTCCACCTACTTGTACTCTGTATTCTTCATCAATAAACGTAAAGTCCTTACCCACTTCAAGAATAAAATCTTTCATATTCTGGATAAGTCCTTTTCTCAAATCAGACTCTTTAAAATTCTTTGGCAAGTCAAGAAATTCTATAATATATGAATCTAAGAACGGATTATCTTTTAATCCTTTTATCGGTTCTGGCAAGAGTTTTTCTTGCGAAAGCATATATCGTTCATAATAGCCACTATGAATCTGACGTTCTAATTCTCTTTTTGAATAGTTCTCTTTAATACACAATCTGATATAAAATTCTCGCTCTACATCTGATTTGCATCCTGACATAATTAACAGATGATTCGACCAACTCAATTGTGTCAACAGTGGTGACACAATTGGGTTATCTTTGTAGAGCTCATAAAACTGTTTCATTCTATATAGACCTCTTCGATTAAACCCTTTAATTCCCGGAAACATTTCTGTTATCTCTTTAGAAATTGTATCTATATATTTATCTCCAAAGGTAGCTTTCGTGGATTCAATACTCAAATACTCCCCTACCAGCCAATACATGCGAATAAGCTCTTCATTCACTTTTCTCAAAGCATTGTTTCTTGATGTTTCTATAATTTTTATCAACTTTCCGGATAAAAGTATTTCATTTTCCATCTCCCTCTCTCCTTTCACAAATTTGTGTCACCAATGGTGACACAAATTCAAATCTCTCATCCAACGATTTTCCTGACATTAGAAAAATCGACCATAATAATCTAATCAACATTCTTTATAGATTATACCATTATCTTCTAATAAAATACACAACAAAAAACTCCTCATAACCGAAGTCCTGGGGAGGTGAAAATCTTTTGAAATTGTACGCTCCGAAAACATATGATTAACGTTACTATAACTGCGGTTCTCTACGAGCTGCTTTAAGACCATACTTGTTTTACTGCCGATTGCATAAAAAGCCTGGCAGAAAACTCTGCCAGACTTTTTATCATACCGCAACACTCATTCAAATTTCCGTAACAGGACAGACAGGCAGCGGAGGCTCCCTATGGTCTCCGATGATCTTCTCCATCCATATCATATCGTACCATCTCCCGAATTTGCAGCCTGACTTGTGGAATTTTCCCACCATCTGAAAGCCCATATGGTGATGAAATCTGGGGCTGTCATTTGTGAGATACTCGTCCTCCACATCAATGCAGGCGATACAGGCGTTCATATTCTGGATATTCTGCTTTTTCAAAAGCTCCTCCAGTTTCTCGTAAAGGGCTTTTCCGTATCCTCGTCCTTTATATTTTGGATTCAGATAAATGGTTGTCTCCACAGACCAGTCATACGCCACACGCTCTTTAAAAACAGCGGCGTACGCATACCCCCGCACTTCTCCGTCTTCTTCCACAACGAGATAAGGATAGCGCTTCTTTATATCTTTCATCTTCTCTGTAAATTCCGAAAGAGAGGGCACTTCATAGTCAAAACTTACCGCCGTATGTTTTACATAGTAGCTGTAAATGGAAAGAAGCGCTTCTGCATCGCTCTCCTCTGCCATGCGGACAGTAAACTGCTTTTCAGCTTCCAATTTCTCAGCCCTTATATTCTGCAACTGCGCGGTCAAATACTTTGATGTGATCGAACAGCCAGTCTACTACATTTTTCTGAACCTGAGCTACAAAAGCCTCTGTTGGGCCTTCCTCTTCCTCAAGCATCTCCTGAAGTTCTTTTACTGCATTTTTAAACTCTGCGTGTTTTGCTTTATGCTCATTTATTCCAGGGAAACCGATTTCTTCCTGAAGTTTTTCTTCTGCATCAAAATGAAACTCTGTGTAATCTAAAAGATAATCCAGCATTTTGATTGCCTTTACCTGTCCATTGCCGTCCTGACAGCTTACAAGAAGCTGGTCGATTCTGCTGATCAGCTCTTTGTGCTGAGAATCAATCATCTCGTTTCCTGTTTCCAATGCTTTATCAAATTCTACTCTCATCTTATCTGACCTCCTGTGTCTCTGTATCTTTGTGCTCCAGGTCTTTGCCGGACACTTTTAAACGTATATAGTTTATCACAGTTACAGGGATTTTCCAATATTTTCGCGCATATCTCTTAAAAAAATATAAGCGGGAAACTTATGGTAATCTGAAGATATGTTTTTTTCTCAGCTTTTTTGTATTCCGCCCATATCTTTCCGTTCATATATTCCACAAGGTATCTGCTCACTGTGAGACCCAGGCCTGTTCCTTCCTTTGTTCTTGAGGCTTCCTGCATATAAAAACGGTCAAAGATCCGGGACGGTTCTGAAATCTCTGTCCCCTCCTCTATGTCATTTGCAAAAATAAAAACAGCTTCTTTTTCTTTCTTCTGTATCGAAACCGTAAGCTCTGTCTGCCCGTATCTCACGCTGTTCTGGAGAAGATTTACAAATACTCTTGTAAGCGCTTCCTCATTCCCCCTTATTTTCACAGGAGTTTCCAGAAGAAACAGCTCTACCTTTAATTTTTCCAGAAGCCCGTAATGGGAAAGACAGCATTCCCTGAGAATCCTGCCCGCATCTGTCTCTTCCATTTTCATCTGAAAATTCCCGTCGCTTACTCTGGAAAGCTCGTAAAACTGCTCGATCAGCTTTTGAAGCTCCCCTGCTTTCTTCCTCACAATTTTTAAGGATTCCTGCTCCTCACTGCTCATTGCCCCGGAATCCATCATCTTTAAATATCCGAGAATGGCAGTGAGAGGCGTCCGCAGGTCATGGCTGATATTTTCAATTTCTTCTTTCAGTTTTTCCTCTTTTTTTCCATAGGCAATGCGAAGCTTCCGGATTCCCTCAAGATTCTCATTTACTGCGAAGAGAAAGGATTCCACCGTTTTATCCGGAACAGGAAACTTTACAATTCTGTTTTCTTCCGGCTCCGCCGAAATTTCACGAAGCTCCTTCTCTGCTTTTTTCAGTGTGTATTTTATGGAAAAAAGTCTCCACAGAAGATAACACACGAGAATACTCAAAATAAGAATCACTGCTTCTTTCATTGCCCCTCCTTTTCAGGTTTCTTTACATCTGCTGTTTTCTGAATTTTATTATTCCCCAGGCGCCGAAAACAACGATTCCGATCACTCCGGCTGCCATACATTTTAAAAATCCTTCCGGCGTATTCCAAAGACACTGATATGTTCCCCTTGTCACAAGGACTTCCGACCGTAAAAACGTATAGGGCAGCCACCGTGAAATTTTTTCAAATGTTTTAAAATACAAACCAAGTATATCCACTGCCATAGGAATAAAATAAATCACTGCCATCCACCAGAGCATTGTTATTGTTTCTTTTTCAATCATTACCCCAAGACAGTTCATAAGTATCATAGCTGCAATAGAAAAGGGAAGCGCAGAAACCATTGCCATTACCATCTGTCTGAGAGGCTCAAATTCCGGTTTTTCAAGAAGAACGTATGCGCTTCCCACATACACTGCAAAAACCACGCACATTAAAATAAGACTGCTTGCCAGAGATACCAGCCATTTTCCAATAAGAATCTGTTCTCTTGGAACACCGTAGGCAACTGCATTTTTAATAATTCCGGATTTTCTGTCATCTATAAAAAGAACGCCTGCAATTACGCTGCCAAGAGCAATCATCCAGATAGGCTGGGCTGTAAACGTATTTAGAGAAAACCGGAATGTCCCGAACGGAAAATTTGTAATAAAATGATTGCTTCCCCATAAAATCAGATTCATAAGAAGGACAAGACCGCACATCACGCCTCCTGCAATATAAAAGCCTTTTCCATGAATGGTTTTGTACCACTCGCTTTTCATATAATTTAACATAGCCGGCTTCCTCCTTCTTTTAAGTTCAGGTAGTATTCTTCAAGAGACTGGCTTTTCCGCGAAAGCTCCAGAACGTCAATTCCGTATTCCTGGGCAAGACGGCTGTATGCTTCATTAGAGGACTCTGCTTTTAAAATCCGCACTTTTCCATCAGGCATTACTTTATAATTTTTCACAGAAAGTTCCTTTTCCAGAAGAACCGCATATTTTTCTCTGTCGGAAACAGAGATTTCCACATAATCTGCACACTCTTCCAGAATTTCCTTTCGAGAAATCTGACGGAGAAGACGTCCGTTCTTTAAAAAGCCATAAGTATCTGCCATCTGCTCCAGCTCGCTTAAAATATGGCTGGAAAGAAGAATCGTAATATTTTTTTCCCGGCAGAGACGGAGAAGGAGGTTTCTCATCTCCACAATCCCGCTTGGATCAAGACCGTTTATGGGCTCGTCAAGAATCAGAAGCTCCGGGATTCCCATAAGAGCAATTCCAAGTCCCAACCTCTGTTTCATTCCAAGGGAAAGCGATTTTGCTTTTTTCTTTGCTGCTGTACGAAGCCCTGTAAGCTCCAGAATTTCCTCCACGCATTTTTTTCCAGGAACGCCTTTTTGTATTCTTGCATATTCCAGATTTTGTCTTACATTAAGCTGCGGATAAAATCCTGGCGTTTCAATGAGAACGCCTGTCCTGTTTCTCATTTTCTCAATTTTCTTTTCCTCATGCTCACCAAACAGAGCTATTTCTCCCTCTGAAGGAGTTGCAAGACCTGACAGGAGCTTTAAGAAAGTGGTTTTTCCTGCTCCATTGTCGCCTACAAGTCCGTATATCTCTCCCCTCTTTACAGAAATTCCCACACGATTCAACGCACAAAATTTTCCGTAATTCTTTGTGAGATTTTTTGTTTTTATAATATATTCTCCCATTTTTTTCTTCCTTTCTTTGAAAACTTGCGTCCTTTCTGTAATCAGAAGTATACAAAAAGGTCTTTAAATAAGTCCTCAAGAAAGTTTAAAGAATTCATAAAGATTACGCCATTTTAAATCCGATTCCCCAAACTGTTTTAATATACTCCTCTTCCCCGTCAACAGACGCTATTTTTTTACGAAGATTGCTCACATGAACATTTACCGTATTGTCCTCCCCGTAATATCCTCCTTTCCACACCTTCTCGTAAAGGCTTTCTCTTGAAAAAACTTTATCCGGCTCTTCCATAAGGAGAAGAAGGATTTCATATTCATGAGGTGTAAGTGTAAGTGTTTTTTCTTTTACAGACACCTGACGTCCTTTCTTCAAAAGTTTTAAGCTTTTAAAAATGAGAACTTGCTCTCCGAATACCGCTTCTGGACTTTCCTCCTTTGCCCCGCTTCTTCTTAAAAGTGCATACACTCTCGCTAAAAGCTCATCCGGCTCAAAAGGCTTCGTCATATAATCGTCTGCCCCGCTTTTTAAAAGGGTTACCTTGTCTTCCAGCGCTGATTTTGCCGAAAGAACCAAAGCTGGAATATCTGATTTTCTGTCCGTCCGGATTTTCTGAAGAAGCGACTCCCCGTCCATACCGGGCATCATCAGATCCAGAATTACCATATCGTATGTTTCCATTCCAAAACGAAGCTCCGCTTCCGTTCCGGAAAAGGCAGATACCGCCCTGTACCCTCCTTTTTCCAGGATTCTGCATATCAGCTTATTAATATCTGTATCATCTTCTGCCACAAGAATTTTTATATTGTCCATTTTTTCACCCTTCTGTCACAAGCCAAAGCTGCGCCTGAGCGCCCTTTGTCTTTTCTGAATTTTTAAGAATCAGGCTTCCTCCCTGATTTTTTGTAATATTGGAAGCAATAAAAAGCCCGAGTCCCTGATGTCCGCTTCCGTGGCGGCTTTTATCGCCTCTGTAAAACCGCTCTGTGCTGTGAAATAAATCTTCTTTTGAAAATCCCGGTCCATAGTCGCTTACTTCCGCCACAAGAAATGTTTTTCCGTCTCTCTCTTTGGTTTCCACTGAGACCTCGATTTCTTTTTCTTTCTCCGTATAGGAGACAGCATTGCTCACAAGGTTTTCCCATGCCCGAAGAAGCTCTTTTCTGTTTCCTTTTATTTTGCACTTCCCTGCGCATTTTTCTATAGAAATCTTTATATTTTCTGCTGCCGCAATCTCCTCCGCCTTCTTTATAAATTCTTCTGAAAGCGCTTTCCCCTCAAGAATTTCTGTTTTTTCTTCCGGAAATTCATTGTGGATCACCTGCCTCATTGCCTGCAGATACTGCTCGATCTGTTCCACATTTTTAAGAATCGCTTCACTACATTCTCTCTGCTCTGTATTTAAATCTTCTTCATTTAAAAGTTCCGCATTTCCCTTTATAATTGTTACTGGCGTTTTTATATCATGTGCAAGAGCTGAAAGCTCCTCCTCCCGTTTTATCTCCATTTCCCACTGCTCTTCCAAAGACATTTTCAGAGATTCCCTCAAATGCTCAAGGGAACCTAAAACCTCCTCAATCTCCTTTATATCTGAATGCTCTCTCTCAAAATCCAGATTATTATTTCCAATTTTTTCTGTTGCCTGATTTAGTACAAGCAGACGGCGCTTCAGTCTTTTTGAAAAAATCCGGGAAGAAGCGATCACCTGGATCAAAAACAGGACAGGAAAAATAAGAAGCAGTATATTTTCCAGCCCGATTCTGTTTAAAACAGGGTGATTTCCGGCAAAATACACCTTCAGTGCATATTTTACAATGCAGACCTCCCCGTTATTTCTCTCAATAAAAAAGAAGTATTTCCCATCTGAAGAAAATTTCGTGTCCGTCTCAAAATTCTCCCAGCTCTTCTCTCTTATTTCTTCCGGAAAATTCCCGTACATCCATGTCCCATCTGCTTCATACACTCCGTAAGTACAGTGAGACGGAATCATTTCTTTTGAAATATGCGATATTTCCGCAAGCTTCCCGCTGTCTTTTTGAAGCGTCACTTCCGCATAATTGGCAGGAAGAATCAGCCCGGAAACGCCGGAAAGGGCTGCCAGTAAAACCAGCAGTCCCACAATGAAAACCGTATTTACACAAATCTGCACCGTGTATTTTAAAAAGAACTGATGAAGACTTTGTTTCTTTACTCCCATCTGTATCCAATCCCCCACTTTGTCTCGATTACAGAAAGACCTTTTTTCTGAAATTTAGCACGTATATTTTTGATATGCTCTGTAATCGCTGAAATATCGCTCTCTCCGTCAAATCCGAATACGTGCTCATAAATCCTCTCTTTTGAAAAAAACTGCCCCTTATTCATGGCAAGATATTCGCAGATGGCATATTCACTCTTTGTAAGAGGGATTTCTTCTCCTTTATAAAAGATTTTTCTGGAGCGAAGCTCAAGCTGGATTTCTCCCACAAAAACAGCGTTTTTCTTCTGCCTGCTTTCCCGCCTTAAATGTGCTGCCACTCTTGCACGCAGCTCCCCGATTCCAAACGGCTTCGTGATATAATCGTCCCCGCCGATTCCAAGACCTGTCATAAGCTCCTTTTCTCCTGTTTTTGCAGTAACAAAAAGAATAGGGCAGTCCACCTTGTCCCGGATTTCTCTGCACAGGGAAAATCCGTCAGTTCCAGGCATCATCACATCAAGAAGGATCATCTGAAAACAGCCAAGATTCATTTTTTTCACAGTTTCCGGCTCACTGACCGTCGTCACCACATATCCTTCTTTTTCCAGAGCTTTTTTTATTATCTTTAAAATCTCTTCCTCATCGTCCACTGCAAGAATATTAATCATTACACTGCCTTCCTTCATAAAATCTGAACCATACAAGAATTATGGCACAAAGAAGGAAAGTTATCAATAGGCATATTTTTGCGTTTCCTTTTAAATTTAAATTCTCCTGTACCATCTTTCTGTAGGTGTCATTTAACTCCATTCCAGTTACATACGCCGCCCATCTGGCGCTCCAGGAAGCAGGAACAAAGGTCCAGAGTCCATCTCCAAGACCGGTGAGAAAAAGAGCGGATATAAGAGACTCTCCCGCCCCCACTGCTATAGATACGGATTTCTGAAAGGTAAGATTAAGAAAAAGATGAATTGCGTACAAGGCAATGGAAGGAATCCACAGTGCAAAAATAAGTTTCATACAAAGTCCCGGCGTCATTCCTTCTTTTCCCAAAAAGAAGGTAAAACCTGTTCCAAAAATTCCCACTGCAAGAAGGAAGGAAACAAAAGTAAAAAACAGAAGTGCAAAGTATTTCCCAAGAAGGGCGCTTCTCTTTTTTTCGGCTGTTCCCAGAAAGGTCTGAAAATGATTCCTTTCTTCCAGTTCCACAGAAAGAGCAGATAAAAGACTGATAAGAAAAGGAAGAGCAGCTCCCATTGCTTCCCCGTAAGCCATAATTTCTGACTCTGTGTCCCAGGGAGAAAATGAATAATATAGAAGGAACAGACCACATCCAAAAAGAGGAACTCCTGCAAAAATAAGCGGAAGATACGTTCCTTTCATTTTTCTGTATTCTGCCTTTGTAAATCTCCATATCTCTCCCATCTATTTTACCCCCTGTTTTTCATACCATTTTCGTCCTATGCCCCAGAAAAGTAAAAACCATATGAGGGAAGCTGCCACTCCAACCCACACACTGCCTGCATTTAAAAGCTCCGGATAAAATCCCATAGAACCTGGAACTGCCAGGAGGTTGCTTGGCATAATCCCAAGAACAGGGCACATCACTCTTGCAGGAATTGCTCCCGGAAGAAGCATATAGTAAGGTTTCAAAGAAAGGGCAATAAATGCGAGCTGGTATAAAACTACATGAATCAGAACCATAGGGAGGCTTCCAAAAGCTTCTGCAAGAATCATGCAGAAAGGAACCTGCCACATAAACGTAAGGAAAAGGACTGCCCAGGCAAGGATAATTTTTCCGGCAGAAGGAGTGTTTGTAATGATAAATGTAAATTTTCTTCCCAGGATTTCCCCTGCCAGGATCAGAAGAAACATAAAGGTAAGTCCGGCTCCCGTTGCGCAAAGCCCGTACAGCACCTTTCCGTCCCACACTTTTTCCAAATCAACAGGAAGTGTCAAAACAGCATGGTTTTTAAGCTTTTTATCTTTTCGTATAATGACGCCGCACATTAATGCAGCCATTGCAGGAAACATCATAATATACCACCAGTTACTGCTGTTTATAATAAAATAACTGCCTGAAATGTACATAGAAAAGACAAGGGTAAAAATCGGCATAAAAATCATAAGCTTTCCAATTGAAGTTTTCCTGCATTTCATTTTTTCTGCCAGAAAATATTTTTTCAT
>SAMEA3387512__coassemble_2896_pt1 | contig 7565 bp, 5 predicted proteins | sample SAMEA3387512__metabat2_high_PE_036 | metagenome-assembled genome bin SAMEA3387512 (sample SAMEA3387512) | Felis catus | biome: Faeces | place: United Kingdom | collected 2012
AAATAAAGAGGCAGGGGACTAAAAATCCTCTGCCCTGTTTTGGAATATTGTATCATCTTATTAAATATGTTAAAAAATTGATTAGTCACACATTAGTCACAGTGCAATTTGCAAACACCTGTAAAATCAACACTTTTACCGCATGTATTGTAAAAAGTTTGTAAAGCCGGAACCATTGGAATTGACAAAAATTCTCTTACAATCTATAATGGAAACTGTGTTTTGTCTTCTTTAACAGGAAGAAGAATACAGAAAATAAAAAAGAAGGGAAGTGTAAATCGTGGTAAGGATTTTTAAAACGATAGATGGCTCTATCCACCAGATCCAGGAAGCACAGGACGGCTGCTGGATTGCGTTGACAAATCCCACAGCAACGGAAATATTTGAAATTTCAGAGCAATTTGAGATAGAGGTAGACGATTTGCGGGCCCCCTTGGATGAGGAAGAACGTTCACGTATCGAAGTAGAAGATAATTACACTCTGATCCTCGTGGACGTCCCCATGATTGAGGAGCGTAATGAAAAAGACTGGTATGGAACCATTCCTCTGGGCATTATTATCACAGATAAGATGATTTTTACCATCTGTCTGGAAGATACTCAGGTTTTGACAAGATTTATGGAAGGACGTGTCCGCAATTTCTTCACATACATGAAGACGCGTTTTATCCTTCAGATTCTGTACAGAAATGCAAGTATGTACCTTCGCTATCTGCGCATTATTGATAAAAAGAGCGCACAGGTAGAGGAAAAACTTCATCTCTCTACAAGAAACCAGGAGCTGATCGAGCTTCTGGAACTGGAAAAATCCCTGGTGTATTTCACCACATCGCTTCGTTCTAACGAGGTTGTGCTGGAAAAGCTTCTGAAGGTAGAGTCCATTAAAAAGTATCCTGAAGATACGGAGCTTCTGGAAGACGTTATTATTGAGAACAAGCAGGCGATTGAGATGGCAAATATTTACAGTGGAATTTTAAGCGGTATGATGGATGCTTTTGCTTCCGTTATTTCCAATAACTTAAATATTGTCATGAAAGTTCTGGCGATCATTACTATTGTAATGAGTATTCCGACCATTGTATTCAGTGCCTATGGTATGAATGTAAATTCATCAGGCATGCCGTTTGCAGACAATCCCTGGGGATTTCTCATTATTATTCTGTTTTCCGTGGCGATCAGTATTATTGCAGCGCTGATTCTTTCCAAAAAGAAATTCTTCTGATATTGTATATTCTGTATGAAAAGAGAGCGTAGTAAAGGAGTTATATGAGATTTATAGATAAACTGGAACGAAAATATAGAAAATATGGTATTCCCAATCTTACTATGTATATAATTGGCTGTTATGTGCTGGGATATATTCTGCAGATGTTTAATCCGGGGATCATGTCCATGTTAAGCCTGGAACCGGCACTTATTTTGAGGGGGCAGATATGGCGTCTTGTGACCTGGATCATTTCTCCTCCTGGAGGCGGCGGAAATATTATTTTCTTTGCCATAGCCATTCTTTTCTTTTATTATCCGATCGGAAATGCACTGGAGCGTTCCTGGGGAGCTTTCCGGTATACGCTTTATATTTTTTCAGGAATGGTATTTACAGTAATTGGTGCCTTTCTTCTTTATTTTTTAACAGGAGGAGCGCTCACAGGACTGGGAATGGCGATTTTTTCCACATATTATATCAGTCTTTCCATTTTTCTGGCATTTGCCCTGTCTTATCCGGATATGGAGATTCTTTTATGGTTTATCATTCCCGTTAAAATGAAATGGATGGCAATCCTGTATGCAGTAATTGTTGCATACGACATTTTTAAATATGTAAGAATCGGGGCGTGGTTTATGGCTGTGCCGATCGTGGCGTCTCTTTTGAACTTTGTTATTTTCTTTTTGGGAACAAGGGATATGAGCCGCTATAATCCGAAAGAAGTAAAGAGAAAACAGGAATTTAAAAAAGCGATGGCAGGAAGCCGTGTAAATCCGTCTACAGGCAGTGCTGCAAAGCATAAATGTGCAATCTGCGGACGTACGGAGCTTGACAATCCTGATCTGGAGTTCCGTTTCTGCTCCAAATGTAACGGAAACTATGAATATTGTCAGGATCATCTGTTTACACATACACACGTGAAATAAAGGGAGAAAAACAATGAAAAGAACGAAAATCATCTGTACTCTGGGACCGGCTACAAATAAAAAAACAATTCTCCGGTCGCTGATGCGGGCCGGAATGGATATTGCCCGTTTTAATTTTTCGCATGGCAGTCATGAAGAACATGCTGCACGTGTAGATATGATCAAAAATTTAAGAGAAGAGTTAAATCTTCCCATTGCCATGCTTCTTGATACGAAAGGTCCGGAAATCCGTACGGGGCTTTTGAAGGACGGGAAAAAGGTACGTCTGGAAGCAGGGAGTGAATTCGTTCTTACAACAGGAGATTATGTAGGGGATGAGCATAAAGTTGCCATTACATATGACACACTTTATAAAGATGTAAAAAAAGGCGGAAAAATCCTGATCGACGATGGTCTGATCGAACTGGAAATCGAGGATATTAAGCATGGAGATATTTTCTGCCGTGTTTTAAACGGAGGCGAGCTCGGAGAGCGAAAAGGAGTAAATGTACCTTATGTAAAGGTAAAGCTTCCGGGTATCACGGAGCAGGATAAAAAAGATATTCTTTTTGGTATTTCTCAGGAATTTGATTACATTGCAGCTTCTTTTGTCCGAAATGCAAAAGCGATCAGAGAAATCCGTCAGCTTCTCGATGAAAACGGAGGCAGTGATATTGGAATTATAGCCAAGATTGAAAACGCAGAAGGCGTGGAAAATATAGATGAAATCATTGCTGTATCAGATGGGATCATGGTTGCCAGAGGAGATCTGGGTGTGGAAATTCCGGCAAGCCAGGTTCCATATATCCAGAAAATGATCATCCAGAAATGCAATGACAATTATCTGCCTGTTATTACAGCGACTCAGATGCTGGATTCCATGATAAGAAATCCACGTCCGACGCGGGCGGAGGTGGCAGATGTGGCAAATGCCATCTATGACGGCACAGATGCGGTCATGCTTTCCGGGGAGACGGCAGCAGGAAAATATCCTCTGGCAGCTCTTAAAATGATGGTGGAGATCGCGGAGACAACAGAGCCGCATGTAAATAATCAGACGCATGCCAGCAACAGAAGCATGTACTGTGATGGAAAAGTTTCCAGTGCAGTAGGGCTTGCGGCAGTGAGAACGGCTACAGATCTTGGGGCGAAAGCAATCATTACGCCTACTATGGGAGGAAAGACAGCTTTTATGATTTCAAATTTCCGCCCGGAAGTGCCTATATATGCCATTACGCCGAATGATACGGTAATGCACAGATTACAGCTTGCCTGGGGCGTTACTCCTTTAAAAGGATATGAAAAGGATTCTACAGAGCACATTATTTTACAGGCAATGAATGTGGTCCGCCGCAAAAGAATGATCAAAAAGGGCGATCTTGTTGTGTTTACAGCGGGCGACCCGGCAACGAATATGCGGACAGGAGAGGGCGCTGCCACAAATATGATGCACGTGATCGAGGCAAAGTGAGATATACGAGGAGAATACCATGAAGAAAAAACCGTTTGTGACATTGGAAAAATTAAAAGAGATTGAAAAGGAATATCCTACTCCTTTTCATCTTTATGACGAAAAAGGGATCCGGGAGAATGCCAGAGCATTAAAAGAAGCTTTTTCCTGGAACAAGGGGTTTAAGGAGTTTTTTGCAGTGAAGGCTACGCCAAATCCGTACCTAATTCAGATTCTTCAGGAGTATGGCTGCGGCTGTGACTGTTCTTCCATGACAGAGCTTATGATGGCAAAAGCCATTGGCTGCAAAGAGGGTGACATTATGTTTTCATCCAATGATACTCCGGAAGAAGAGTTTAAATACGCAGATGAGATTGGCGGAATTATTAATCTGGACGACATTACGCATATTGAAAGTGTGGAGAGGGCAGTAGGAAAAATTCCGAAGACAATAAGCTGCCGCTATAATCCGGGCGGAGTCTTCAAAATCAGCAATGATATTATGGACAATCCCGGAGATTCCAAATATGGTATGACAACAGAGCAGATTTTTGATGCGTTCCGCATTTTAAAAGAAAAGGGAGCAGAAGAGTTCGGAATCCATGCGTTTCTTGCAAGTAATACCGTGACAAATGAGTATTACCCTCTTCTTGCAAGACAGCTTTTTGAATTGGCAGTGAAGCTTCAGAAAGAGACAGGAGCGCATGTTTCCTTTATTAATCTTTCCGGTGGCATCGGCATTCCCTACAGTCCGGATCAGACTCCGAATGATATTCGTGTGATCGGCGAGGGAGTAAGAAAAGCTTATGAGGAAGTTCTTGTTCCTGCAGGAATGGGAGAGGTTTCTATTTACACAGAGCTTGGACGTTTTATGATGGGACCATATGGGTGTCTTGTGACAAAAGCGATTCATGAGAAGCATACACATAAAGAATATATCGGAGTAGATGCCTGTGCAGTAAATCTTATGCGTCCTGCCATGTATGGCGCATATCACCATATTACAGTCATGGGAAAAGAGAAGCTGCCCTGCGATCATCTTTACGATATAACAGGTTCTCTTTGCGAAAATAATGACAAATTTGCCATTGACCGCTATCTTCCTAAAATTGATATGGGTGATCTCCTTGTGATTCATGATACAGGAGCGCACGGTTTTGCTATGGGATATAATTATAACGGCAAATTAAAATCAGCGGAGATCCTTCTGAAGGAAGACGGAAGCTTTCAGCTGATCCGTCGTGCAGAGACACCGAAGGATTACTTTGCAACATTTGACTGCTTCCCTGTTTATGAAAAACTTCTGGAGGATGCAGAGAAATAAAAAAATATAAAGTGCAGATAAAAACGCAGATATACGAAGCGAAAGTTTCGTGCATCTGCGTTTTTTAAAGAATAAAGAGTTATAAGAAAATAAGCTTTATACTCTGGCTGGCTTTAATATCTGTACATTTTATGCGGTTTTCCGTTCCAGTTCCGCAACTCTTTTCTGTATATCGTCATGCAGTTTTAAAAGAAGCGTCGTATTGTCATTTTCCAATCGGTTAATTCTATAATACTGCTGTATTTCTTCCAGATTTTTCTCAATCCTGGTAAATTTTGTATCAAATCGTTCCTGCACCCTATCCAGTTCGTTCAGAATCATATTTTCTGATTCTGTGATTCTTCTGTCCAGTTCCAGGCGAATTTCATGCTGACCCTGCATGAGGGATTTTTGTCCATCTTCCAAAGAAGCCTGGCGCTTTTCCATAGAAATCTGCAGTTGTTCCAAAGAAGCCTGGCGTTTTTCCATAGAAATCTGCAGTTGTTCCAAAGAAGCTTGTCGTTTTTCCATAGAAATCTGCCGTTGCTCCAAAGAAGCTTGTCGTTCTTCCATAGAAATTTGTCGCTCTTCCAAAGAAGCCTGGCGTTTTTCCATAGAAATCTGCCGCTCTTCTAAAGCTTCCTGGCGTTTTTCCATAGCCGCCTGGCGTCCCAATAAGGCTTTCTGCCCCTCCTCTAAAGAAGTCAGTTTTGTCAAAATTAATTTTAATGTCTCTTCCATCGATCTGATTTCACCTCCTGATCATGTTGTCTGCTTTCCTGCTGCTGCCGTACAGGTATTATAACATCGCCAGAGTGCAAAGTCTATTTAATTATCAAGGTACGTTTGAAAAAAACAATGGAAAAAGTTGAAAATTAAGATTAAATAATAAAAAAGATATGAAATAAATGACTGCCGGCAGTGGGACTTGAACCCACACGTGGTTGCCCACAACAGATTTTGAGTCTGCCTCGTCTGCCATTCCGACATGCCGGCATCTGAATCGTTTGTTATCATACCATATAATTGCAGATTTTGCAAGGAATTTTTTGGAGTTTATATGAATTCTAAAATATTTGTGAAATCTGTGAATTAGAATTGAAATAAAAAAGAAATAGTGGTATGGTATTCTACACTAATCACTGAAATTATGGATTTTTCAGTGAGGATATGGAGGAGAGAATATGAATGTTGACAATAAAAAGCCGGGGAAACGTCCGCTGTACGTTTACTATTTTATTGCAATTGCTGTAATTTTTCTTATTAATCTTCTTGTTCTTCCTGCATTTCAGGAACGAAGTGTGGAAAAGACAGATTACAGTACATTTTTAAGTAATGTAGACAGAGGGAACGTATCGAAAGCAGAGGTTCAGGAAGATTATATTTATTATGAAGTAAGGAAAAATGGAAAAGATACATTATGTAAGACCGTAAGAATGGAAGATCCGGACCTTGTAGACCGTCTTTATGAGGCGGGAACAAAGATGGAAGCAGTTGCACCTCAGAAGCAGTCCATTTTTTTAAGTCTGATTGCCGGATATGTTATTCCCATTGTGATTTTTATTCTCCTTGGAAGATGGCTCAGCAAAAAAATGATGAAATCTATGGGTTCCGGGGGACCGGGAGGCATGATGTCTTTTGGAAAAAGCAATGCCAAAGTTTATGTAAAATCTTCTACAGGCATTAAGTTTGCTGATGTGGCAGGAGAGGACGAGGCAAAAGAGCTTCTCACAGAAATCGTAGATTATCTTCACAACCCTCAGAAATACACGGAAATCGGAGCTTCCATGCCAAAAGGCGCCCTTCTTGTGGGGCCTCCGGGAACAGGAAAAACCCTTCTTGCAAAAGCCGTTGCAGGAGAGGCGGAAGTGCCGTTTTTCTCAATTTCCGGTTCTGAGTTTGTAGAAATGTTTGTGGGCATGGGCGCTGCCAAAGTGCGTGATCTATTCCAGCAGGCAAATGAAAAAGCACCCTGTATCGTATTTATTGATGAGATTGATACGATTGGAAAGAAACGAGATGGCGGCGGATATTCCGGAAATGATGAAAGGGAGCAGACACTGAACCAGCTTCTTACAGAAATGGATGGATTTGACGGTTCAAAAGGCGTTGTCATTCTGGCTGCTACAAACCGTCCGGATTCCCTTGACCCGGCGCTTCTTCGTCCGGGACGTTTTGACAGGAGAATTCCGGTAGAGCTTCCGGATCTTCAGGGAAGAGAAGAAATTTTAAAGGTTCATGCAAAAAAAATAAAAATTGCAGATACTGTCCGGTTTGACTCCATTGCAAAAGCTGCCGCAGGAGCTTCCGGAGCAGAGCTTGCAAATATCGTAAACGAAGCGGCACTTCGAGCCGTACGCGATGGAAGAAAATTTGCCACACAGGCAGACTTTGAGGAAAGTATTGAGGTTGTCATTGCCGGCTATCAGAAGAAAAACCGTGTGCTTTCCAACAAAGAAAAGCTGATCGTTTCCTATCACGAAATCGGTCATGCCCTGGTAGCTGCCAGACAGACGGATTCCGCACCGGTTCATAAAATTACGATCATTCCACGTACGTCGGGAGCGCTTGGCTACACAATGCAGGTAGATGAGAAAGAACACTTCCTTATGAGCAGGGAGGAACTGGAAAATAAAATTGCGACTTTTACAGGCGGACGCGCTGCGGAGGAGCTGATTTTTCATTCCATAACAACAGGCGCTG
>SAMEA3387512__coassemble_3210_pt1 | contig 6893 bp, 5 predicted proteins | sample SAMEA3387512__metabat2_high_PE_036 | metagenome-assembled genome bin SAMEA3387512 (sample SAMEA3387512) | Felis catus | biome: Faeces | place: United Kingdom | collected 2012
CTTTTGTCCTCTCTAAAAAATCTCTAATCTTAGAGACTTTTTTTAGAAATCTGTGCTATGATAGTTTTACTGTTTAAGAAAGGAGAATCCCATGTTTCGAAAACTTCACACACAGATGACTCTTTTTTCTGCCGCAGTTACAGGCGGGATTTTAATTCTTATGACGCTTGTCTGCCTTTTTATCGCAGAAAATGGAACAAAACAAAACAGCTATACCACTTTCTCCCAGAATGCGCAGGCGTGTATTTCCTATCTGGAGACACAGACGATCCTTTCTCATTCCTGGATTCAGAAAACGCAAAGCAATTACGATCTCTCTATTAAGATAACCGATAACCAGAAGCCACTCTTCTTTGACAAGCTTCATCTTACAGAAGAAGAACAGGCTGCCTTTGAAAAAGCATCGGAGCTTGCCTTAAAACAGGAAGGACTTGATTTATCCGGAGCTTTTCGAAATTCTCGCCTTACAAGCTCTGCTTTTTTTACTATGAAAGATTATTACGTCTGTGTAGCCCTGATTCCCAAATCGGAAAATAACTTTTTAAGCGTAGTCATTCTTCATTCCTTAAGCGACCTGAACCAACAGCTTGTCAAGCAGCGCCTTGCCTTTTTCGCTGTTGTAGTTCTGGCTGTATTTGCACTTTTTATTTTTTCCTGGTTTTTTACAAAAAAAATGATACGCCCGCTTTCGGAAAATCACAAACAGCAGACCGAATTTATTGCTTCTGCCTCCCATGAGCTCCGTTCGCCTCTTACGGTCATCCTTTCCAGCATTCAGGCAATGGAAAAGGCTTCCCCTGAAGAACAGAAGCACTTTGCTTCCATTATAAAAAATGAGGGGAACCGAATGTCGAGGCTCATCGGAGATATGCTCTCCATCGCAAATGCAGACAACCGCTCCTGGAAGATTTTCCCTGCGCCCTGTGAGCTTGACACGCTTCTTCTGGATACCTTCGAAAAATATGAACGGCTGATGCAGGAAAAAAAGCTCCGATTTCATATTTCTCTTCCGGAAGAAACGCTTCCCCCCTGCAAATGTGACAGCTCCAGAATTTCCCAGGTTCTGTCCATTCTTCTTGACAATGCCCTCTCCTATGTTCCTTCCGGAAAAGACGTCTTTCTTTCTCTTTCCCAGGGAACCAAACATTTTTATCTTACTGTAGCAGACAACGGTCCTGGTATCCCGGACAAACAGAAAGCTTCTGTTTTCCATCGGTTTTACAGAGCAGATAATGCAAGAAACAACAAGGAGCATTTCGGTCTTGGACTTTGTATTGCCCAGGAAATCGTACAGCTTCACAAAGGCGCTTTAAAAATCACAGATACAAAAGGCGGCGGTGCTTCTTTTATTATCCGTCTTCCAAAATGACAGCAGACAGAATTACAGGAGGGAATCTTAAAAAATTCCCTCCTGTTTATTCTCTGCCTTTTATTCACTTCGCAGCGCGTCGATCGGATTTAAGTTGGATGCCTTTACAGAAGGCAGAAGACCAAAGATCAGACCGATCAGCATGGAGAATACAACGGAACCGACAATCGCCGGTACACTGATCGCAGTGGGCGCTCCTGACACCTTCGCCACGATCCGCGAGAGTCCGATGCCGGATACCACGCCTATGATTCCTCCAATGCTGGTAAGCACAGACGCCTCTGTAAGGAACTGGGCAAGGATCGTTTTTTTCCTTGCTCCGATCGCCTTTTTCAGACCAATCTCGCTTGTACGCTCTGTGACAGATACCAGCATGATATTCATAACGCCGATACCGCCTACAAGAAGAGAGATACTTGCGATCCAGATAAGCTGCTGGTTTGTACTCTGACTGAGCTTCTGCAGACTTTTTACACGTTCCATTACATCATCTGCCTTATAGGCAATTTTTGTACTGCTGGAGGAATCCTCGGAAGTGGATATTCCGGAATTTAAAATCTCCTCCGCATCTTTTCCGGCAGCACTCATATTATCTGTACTGTCTGCCTTGATGATCACATTCTCCGGCTCGTCAAACTTAAATGCAATGGGCCAGGATTTGTTCGGGATCATAATGGAACCTGTGATTTCCTGATGGTATTCGTCATACTGAGAAAGGGTTTTGATATTTGGCATGTCGTCTTCCCTCTTTGTAAGGATTCCCACCACAGTAAACGGTTCCGATCCAATCTCCACTGTCTTCCCTATGGGATTCTCTCCTTCAAAAAGATTCGCTGCCGCATTGGTATCTACAAGAGCAACCTTTGCAAAGGAATCGTAATCTTTTTTTCCGAATCCTCTTCCTGCCTGAACAATATAATCGCAGGTATCGAGATAAGATTCGTCAATTCCGAAGACCTTTCCTCCCTGAAAGCTTGTATTTTTATAATACACACTGCTTGTATAACTTCTGCTGTAATAAAAAGTTGCGCTTTTTACATGATCCAGTTTTCTTACTTTCTCTTTCTGTTCGTTTGTAAGAAGCGGAGGAGCCTGATTTCCATTCATACTTCCGTATTCCGCATCGTACTCATAATCTCCCTCTTTTAACACAATATCTACTGTGTTGTTTCCGGAACCAATCAGGTCCTCCTTAATCTGCTCGCTTGTTCCCTTAATTGTGGAAACAATAGCTATAATAGATGCAATACCAATAATAATTCCAAGCATTGTCAGGAAGGATCTCATCTTATGCGACCATATTCCCTGAAACGCCAGGCGTATATTTTCAAACATAAAATTCTTTTCCCTCCTTAAAAGCCATACATTTCTTCCAGTGTGGCATCTTTTGTCTTCGCTCCATCTTTTACATCATCACCATATGGAAAGGCAACATAATCCTCTGCCGTCAGACCTTCTTTGATCATGATATTGTAACCGCCGTCCACGCTGGCTCCTACTGTAACAATCTGTTTCTTTAGCGTTCCGTCTTTGTCTTTTTTATAAACATAGCTTGTTCCGTTTTCTGTACGCACAAATGCTTTTGATATGATCAGAAGATTGGTATCAGAGACTTCTTCGCCCAGCATGATATTCAGCCAGCTGTCTTCTCCCACCTGTACCGATTTATCCGGAATCGTTGCCGTAAAATTATAATAGGACACATTTGGATTTCCGTCTCCCATATACATACTTCCGTCCGATTCTATAGGATAATCCGACACATCGATAACTTCTGCATCAAATTCTCCGCTGTCATAACTGGAGCATTTCAGAATGGTTCCCTCTTTTACCTTATCAAGAAGAAGCTCTCCTACCTGTCCCTGCACATAATATCCTTCCTTACTCTTTACCTTTAAGAAAGCGTCCTGTGAGGTACTGCCTGTGACAGGATCTCCTACATAAGCGATGGTTCCGTCCAGTTTGCTGTAAATTTCCCGGTTTTCCATCTTTCGTTCCAGTTTTTTGATTTTTAAATCACTTTCTTCTATATCAATTTTCAGGCTGGCAATGCGGTTTCTCTGGATTTTTATTGCCTCATCTCTTGTAAGCGTCGTTCCGGAACCGCCTCCGCTTCCATCTCCTCCGCCATCATCCTGTGGTTCTTCATTTTCTTCATACTGAGATGCCTCTTCAACGGTAAGCTCTGTCTCCGCAAACATATAAACAGGATTGGAAAGAAGACTTCCGTCTATGTAATAATATCCGATACAGGATGCTTTTCTGTCCTGAAAATCACTGATGGTATCGTTCTGATGAAATTCAAGCTGGAACCAGCTTCCTGTTTCACTTAATTTTTCTGTTCCGTCCTGACTGTATCCTGCCATTTTATTAAAGAAAGAACCCATCACCGTCACTTTCCCCTTTGCACTGCTGCAGAGAAATACATACGGATCTTCCTTTGTACCAGATCCTTTAAAAGGCTCTGTATTGTAATCAAGAGTCATATAAAAAGGCGCTTCCCCGTCAGAAATTCCGTTTATATCGGAGGGGTCTAAAATATCCGGTGTTGGCGTCGGACCGTTCGGATCCGGCGTTGGCGTGGGAAGCTCAGGTTCCTGGTTTCCTTCTCCGGAAGTCAGATCGTCTGAGAGAGGTTCATCATAACTCACATCTCCATTTTGAATGGTTCCCTGGGTTTCTGTCTTATCGCTTCCTGAAGTCAGAGTGTCATCTCCTGATTCCAGAACAGTCGCAAGAACAGGAGCAAACGGAATGGCTGCCAGATACATTCCCTGTGAACTTCCCGCTGATGCCTGCTCATCCTCCGGAATATCGTCTGTTGTTCCATTATCGCCGCCTAAATTATCTGCGTCTATGGGGTTCTGATCCGTCTCCTCTACAGGTCCGCCGTTTAACAGGCTGTTCAGTCTGTTGACTGCCTTATTTAAATCCTGTTCCAGTTTCTGATGTTTCAGCTTTGCAATATTTAACTCCATTTCCACAAGAGTCATGTCAAATGTCATCAGTTTATCGCCCTTTTTGACGGCATCTCCCTTCTGCACATACACGTCCTGGATAATCACATCTTTATCCATTTTTACATTCTGGGAAACACTTGTTACAATCTGCCCCTGAAGAGTCGTACTTGGAGTGTACCAGCTGCTTGCAATACTGCTCACATTTACAACCATAACCTCTTTCTGATTCTTCTTTTTTACATAGGAAAGACCGCCTGCTGCCCCTCCTGCCACAAGAGAGGCAACCACAACTCCTATAATTACTTTTTTGATTATGCTGCGCATTTTTTCACCTCTTTTCCTGCAGTTCACCGTCACGTATGGTAACAACGCGCTTTGCATGTGCCGCAATATCCGGATCATGGGTGATCATGAGAACGGATACGCCTTCCTCATTTAATTTCTGAAACAGCTCCATAACCTGAGCTCCTGATTTGCTGTCAAGGGCTCCTGTAGGTTCGTCTGCCAGAAGAAGCTTTGGATTATTTACAATCGCCCGGGCAATGGCAACTCTCTGCATCTGTCCGCCGGAAAGCTGATTGGGCCGAAAATCCACACGCTCTGCAAGTCCTACTCTTTCCAGTGCCTTCAATGCCCGTTCCCTTCTTTCTTTTTTGGGAACTTTCGCATAATTCAAAGGCATTTCCACATTCGCCAGGGCTGTCTGTCTTGGAAGAAGATGGAAACTCTGGAATACAAAACCGATTTTATGCAGGCGCAAATCTGACATTTCGTTTTCCGAACAGGCGCTTATGTCCTGCCCGTCAAGAAAAAACGTTCCCTTTGTCGCCTGATCCAGACACCCGATGATATTCATAAGCGTGGTCTTTCCGGAACCGGAAGGTCCCATGATTGCCACATACTCCCCTTCCTCCATAGAAAAATTCACATTCTTTAACACGGGAACACTCATTTTCCCCTGCTGATATTCTTTATATATATCCTTCAGATCCAAAATCATTTTAAAGGCTCTCCTTTGTCTTATCTGTATGCACTCAGCCTACTGGTACAAGGTCATCCACAACTGCACCGGAAGCGTCTGTCTGACTTTCATCAAATTCTGAAGAAACCTCCTCTGTTCCTTCTTCATAAGGAACCATCTCTCCCATTTCCTCCTCGGGAACCATCTCATCAGAAGAACCTTCCCCTTCCATTGATTCCATGTCCGGTTCTCCCATATCCTCAGACATCATGGCGTTCATGGTCTGCTCCCCGCTTCCCACAACTGCGTCCATTCCTTCCTCGAGCCCTTCTGCCGGGAAAGCAATGCAGTCATCTTCTGTCAGTCCGTCCACAATCTCATATTCAAGAAGCGCCTCATCATACTTTCCAAGTGTCACACTTCTCTTTTCCAGATGTTTTTTCTCATCTGCAACCCACACATAAGGTTCTGCAGTATCTGCATCTGCAATAAAGAAATCACTGAGCCAGAGCCCTTCTTTTTTGTCATTCTGTCCCTGATCCGGTTCTATGTAAACATGCTGCCCAAGCATAAGCCCTTCTGACGTTTCAAGCTGCACATAAAAAGGATAGGAACTTGAATTTGTCTGAGAATCTCCGCTTGTACTCATCATACCGTACATATTGTTACTGTCGGAGGAGGCGTTCTCCTGGTCCACGTTTCCCATTGTGCCCTTCCAGGTCTGATTTTCATCTGCTCTGGAACGGATAATAACCGGCTCTCCCGGTATAATATTCTGACGGTTCAATTCATTTACCATACCTTTTACACGGTAAGCTCCTGTACTTAAAATAGTAATAAAAGCTCCGTTTTCTGAATTTTCCATACCGTATGTATAACCGCTGGATTCTTCCACAAGAGTATTTTCTACAGACTCCGACTCATCGCTGCTCATTTTGGAAGAATCGATTTTCTGGATCACGCCGTCTATATCGCTTCTTACTTCTGTATTTAACATGGCGTTTTCCAACTTCTGGATTTCTGCAGCTTTGCTCTTCTGATCATATTCATTTTTCTTGAGATTCATTTTATTTGTTTCTATCTCAATAGTATAAGAAAGCTGGCTGTCCGCCTTCGCCTGTTTTTTTTCTTTCTCCAGGGTATTGATCTGCTGCTGGAGATTGACCGCCTCGTTTTTAAGACGCTCCAGATCAAGCTTTGCCTCCTGCAGATCCTCCTGAATGCTGCTTAAATCGTATTCAAAAAGAAGCTGTCCCTGTTTGACTTCATCTCCTACTTTGACTTTGACTTCCTTTACCTTTCTGCCATTGTCAATTTTTACCTCCACAGTATCCTGTGGTTCTACAACTCCGGCATACCGGTTCTGCACACCAAGGTCATTTCCCATAAGGGTACTGATGGAGGATACATATACGGTATCTTCTCCTGAAGCCCCTGTCTGGCTGTTGTTATAATAATACCAGCCTCCGGCTCCGGCTGCTGCCGCTATCACAATGCCTCCCACGACCAAAAAGCTTTTTTTCATGATAGTACCTCCAATAATCATTTAACAGTCTCAAATTTTCTTTCTTATCATACCAGATTCTACAGCAAAATAAAAGCC
>SAMEA3387512__coassemble_4851_pt1 | contig 4734 bp, 5 predicted proteins | sample SAMEA3387512__metabat2_high_PE_036 | metagenome-assembled genome bin SAMEA3387512 (sample SAMEA3387512) | Felis catus | biome: Faeces | place: United Kingdom | collected 2012
AACTACCACAATGCAGACGCTGTATCTCTTGAAAAAGTTCAGTTCATGTTAAGTGCAGATGATACTGCAGTATGGAACGCATACGAAGATGGTTCCTTACAGTTCATCGACACAATCGCAACAGACATGTTGGAAACTGCAAAAGAAAGAGAAGACTTTAACAAAATTCCTACTCTTGGAACATACTATGCAGGATTTAACGTAAACAGCGAGCTGTTCGAAGGCAAAACAGTACAGCAGGCTGCTGATATGAGAAAAGCTATCAACCTTCTCATTGACCGTCAGTACATCGTTGATACAATCGGACAGGCTGATCAGGAAATCGCAAACACATTCATTCCGACAACTATGTCTGATGGCAACGGCGGCGAGTTCCGTGTAAATGATGATGCTTACACATATCCAGTAGAAGATAAAGTAGGATACTTTGATCCAAGCGCTGAAGCATACGAAGCAAACCTGGAAGAAGCAAGAAAACTTCTTGAAGGCGCCGGCTACAAATTCGATGAGAATGGTATGCTTTCCGCAGAAACTCCGATCAGCATGACATACCTTACAAACGATGCAGAAGGTAACGTTAAGATTGGTGAATCCATTCAGCAGGACCTTAATGCAATCGGTATCAACGTACAGGTAGAAACACGTGAGTGGTCTGTATTCCTTGATGAGAGAAAACAGGGTAAATTCGACTTCTGCCGTGAAGGCTGGGTAGCTGACTACGACGACCCGATCAACATGCTGGAAATGTGGACAACAGATTCCGGTAACAACGATATGCAGTTTGGTAGATAATCAGATCTGATACAGATATAAAACTGTGAATAAAAGAGACACTGGTTTGGATAATTTTCTGAACCGTGTCTCTTTTTCTTGACTTTTTCATATAGATATAGTAATATCATAAAAAGCTTTTGCACTGCGTTACATTCTGAGAGAATGCAAATTCAACAGTACAAACTGATCAGGCGATGCCGCATGGTATAGAGCCGGGCTTAAAAGCAGCAGATGTGATAAGGATACAGATAGTTTTCTGAAGAGCAGCACATCTGTGGGACAGTGTATGTTCCGCAGATGTGCTTTTTTGTCTCTTAAAGTTTAATTTACCAGGAGATGATTTGAAAATTAAAATCAGAATTAGGAGGATTCAGAATGAAACAGGAAAGTAAAAAGCCGGAGACAGACCAGCAGGTAGCAATGCGCGTATCCGGCGTCAGTATTTTTGTAAACGTGGTACTTTCTTTATTTAAACTGCTTGCCGGAATCATCGCGGGATCCGGGGCTATGATCTCAGATGCCATTCACTCTGCCTCTGATGTGGCAAGTACGGTGGTGGTTATTATAGGCGTAAATATGGCAGGAAAGAAGTCGGATAAGGAGCATCAGTATGGACATGAACGTCTGGAATGTGTGTCCTCGATTCTTCTTGCAGGGCTTTTGATGGTCACAGGCGTTGGAATCGGTATCAGCGGCATTCAGAAGATTATTGACGGTACATCAGGAAAAAATCTTATGGTTCCGGGAATGCTGGCACTTGTTGCAGCCGTAGTTTCGCTTGTTGTAAAGGAGTGGATGTTCTGGTATACAAGAGCGGCGGCAAAGAAAATAAATTCCGGAGCTCTGATGGCAGACGCCTGGCATCACCGTTCCGACGCGCTTTCTTCTATCGGAGCGTTCGTAGGTATTCTTGGCGCCAGAATGGGTTATCCAATTCTTGATCCTGTTGCCAGTGTTGTAATCTGTATTTTTATTGCAAAGGCAGCTATTGATATTTTCAGAGATGCCATCGATAAAATGGTAGACCATTCCTGTGATGAAAAAACAGTGCAGGAAATGCGTGAGGTTATTCTGGAAGTGGAAGGTGTACGGCGTATAGATGTGCTTCGTACCAGACTTTTTGGCTCTAAAATTTATGTGGATATTGAGATTGCGGCAGATGATGATATGACTTTAAAGGAAGCGCATACGATTGCGGAAAAAGTCCACCGCTCTATAGAGAAGAAATTTGAAGAAGTAAAGCACTGTATGGTTCATGTAAATCCGGTCAGTGAGGAGTGGGGAAAAAAGCAAGGGAAGAAGCAGGAGAAGGAGTAAGAGTAGAAGTGCTATAAAAAATTTGTATATGGAAAATTCTGACAGGTGTTGCGAAGAGCAGAGGGTTTGTTGTATAATCGAAGTGGCTGAAGATGAAAATTTTTAATCGTTTTGAGTCAGAATTTATGTCGGGGCTACCAATTTTGTTTCAGATTATGAGAACTGTGAATGAAGTAAAGAAAAACAGGAGGTAGCAAATGGGTGATACGGAAATCTTAAAATCAATTTTAAACAAGCTGGACAGTATGGATACGCGGCTTGAAAATCTGGAAGATGGTCAGAAGAGACTCGAAGAAGGTTTTGGAAATCTGAAAGACAGTCAGGAGAGACTCGAAGAAGGTTTTGGAAATCTGAAAGACAGTCAGGAGAGACTCGAAGAAGGTTTTGGAAATCTGAAAGACAGTCAGAAGAGACTCGAAGAAGGTTTTGGAAATCTGGAAGACAGTCAGAGAAAACTTGAGGAAGGTCAGAAAAGGCTTGAAAGTAAAGTTGATATACTTGAGAAAAATCAGGATACATTATTTTTAAATCAGGCAAAGCTTCATGAAGAAACCCAAAATGAGATCAGAGGTTTGAAGGCATACATTGAAAATGATGTAAAAAACAATATTGCTCTGCTTGCTGAAAATCATTTGAACTTAATTGACAAATTAAATCAGAATGTAAATTTTACAAGTAAAAATTCTCTTTATGAATTTAAGGTAAATATGTGTTTTGAAAAGATCAGTCAATTAGAAAAAGAGATTGCGGATTTAAAAGCAGTTCAATAAGGGCACAATAAGATAAAATTAAAAAATACAGGAAGAAACAGGAGCATATCAAAATGTTCCTGTTTTTTTCTGCAATAAATCTGAGAAATTCTTTTGACAAAGGAGGAATGCCTCTTGCACTCTCTCTTGATTTAGAATATAATAGTATTTAGAAATACTAAACATTATGAAATTGAAATATATTCTAATAGAGACAGCAGGGAGGTGCGTGATGGAAAATAAATTTATACAGCAAATGAAAAAAGGCGTTCTTGATATGATTGTGCTGAATATCATCCGAAAGAAGCATACTTACGGGTATGAGTTGATCCAAAAGCTGGAAAGGGAAGGCGAAGGTTTTTTTGACTTGAAAGAAGGAACGCTTTATCCTGTTCTTTACCGTCTGGAAGACAGCGGTTTTATCAGGGCTTCCTGGCATACGGAAGAAGGACGGACAGCGCCGAAAAAGTATTATGAAATTACGGAAGAAGGACGGACAGTTTTAGAGGAATACCGAAAGATATGGGGGAACTTTAAAATTTGTGTGGACAGACTTTGCGGGGAGGTAAGTAAATGACTGAGGAACAGAAAAAAATAAAGAAATATGTAAATGCGATTGAACGTCACCTGCACATGTCTTTGAAAATGAAAGCCCGCATAAACAGTGATCTGGCAACAGAAATCCATCTTCGTATGGAGGCGGGGGCAACTGCTGATGAGGTAATACAGGAAATGGGAAGACCGAAAGAAGTAGCAGAGCGGTTTAATGAAGAGATGGGTGCAAAGATGGGAAAGAAATCATATATATCCATTACATTTCTCTGCCTGGCAGTATTTTGTACAGCAATGTTTCTCGTTTTTCTTATTGACGGCATCATAGAAAATCAGAGAATCACGCAGGAAATAAAAGAGGCATCTGTCAGTATCATAGGAGGCGCTGACGGACCAACCTCTGTTTTTATTGCCGGAAAAATTTCAACTCCCGGAAAATCAATGACAATACTGGGAATTGCGGCGGGTTTTCTTTCCGCCTGTTTTCTGGCAGCAGGAAAAGGGTATAAAAGAAGTATGATTTTTTCAGCAGCAGGTCTTATTATAAGCATATTGCCGATGGTACAGGTACTTATTATGCGGTTTCAGGGTCTTGCAGTGAAAATATCAGGGGACTTCAGTCTGCTTTTTGCTGTCGGAGTGCTTCTGAATGCAGGCACATGGACAGCCGCCTGGAAGAAAAGAAACAAATAGTCTTAATGCAAAAAGGAATGCCCGCAAAGAGCATTCCTTTTTAAAAGTATATATTTTTATTCAATTACCTGGATCCAGCCTTTTGGCGCTTCAATCCGTCCCATCTGAATGCCGGTGAGCGTCTCATATAATTTCTTTGTAACAGGTCCCATCTCTGTCATGCCGCTTGGGAAGCAGATTTCTTTTCCGTGGTCTACGATTTTTCCAACCGGGGAAATGACAGCGGCAGTTCCGCAAAGACCGCATTCTGCAAAATCCTGTACTTCGTCAAGATAAATTTCTCGCTCCTCTGCCTCCAGACCAAGATAATCTTTTGCAACCTGGATCAGAGAGCGGCGGGTAATAGATGGAAGGATACTGTCAGATTTTGGTGTGACAACTTTTCCGTCTTTTGTTACAAAAAGGAAGTTGGCGCCTCCTGTCTCCTCTACTTTTGTGCGAGTCTGCGGGTCAAGATACATATTTTCGTCGAATCCCTGATTATGTGCGTCTACAATAGCATGCATACTCATTGCATAATTAAGGCCTGCTTTGATATGCCCTGTTCCACGGGGAGCAGCGCGGTCAAAATCGCTGACGCGGATTGTAAGAGGTTTTACGCCGCCTTTAAAATAAGGACCAACCGGAGTGGTAAATACACGGAACTGGT
>SAMEA3387512__coassemble_6788_pt1 | contig 3440 bp, 5 predicted proteins | sample SAMEA3387512__metabat2_high_PE_036 | metagenome-assembled genome bin SAMEA3387512 (sample SAMEA3387512) | Felis catus | biome: Faeces | place: United Kingdom | collected 2012
TAATTAAATAAGGGGTTATGTAAAAAAAATTTTTGAAGGGTAAATTCTTTTTACAACAACAATTATAATATAAACTGGAAAAAAAAGCAATAATATTTTGCTGAATATTCTCCTGACTTTTTGACATAATAACCAGTGTAAGGAACAAAATTATTGTATCAGGAGGGCTATTAAAATGGCAAAAAATTACGAATCTGAAAACAAAAATTTAAGAACAGCAGCGAATTCCAATAAAAACGAAATGAACGAGCAGAATTCCAGAAATGCGAAAAATGAGCAGAACAGCCGCAACTGCAATTATGGCAAAAATGCACAGGATAAAACAGAAAATTCCAAAAACAGATACTAAAACAAAGAGGAGGGCGGCGTAAAGCTGCCCTTTTCCTTTGTGGTGTAAAAAGACACCTGACGGATCTGTTCTGCGCTTCGCGCTTCCACAATGCTGCTGCTCATCATATAATAGATAAAAAAGGAGTTTCTCATGTTTCAGGTGGAAACGATTTCAGCAAAAATGCTGGACTATTATGTGAATCGGGCAGACGCTCTTATTATAGATATGCGAAGAGAAGAGGAATATCGTGCCGCTCATGTGAAGGGGGCAGAAAATATTTCTTATCAGGAAATAGAAGAGGGTTATGCTTTTCCAAAAGATAAAATCCTTGTTCTGTACTGCGAGAGAGGCGGATCCAGTTTAAAAGCTGCAAAGCTTCTCGGGGCAAAGGGATACAGAACAAGGAGTGTAATCGGCGGATTTGCCGCATATAGAGGAAGAAATCTTGTAATTTCCCGTTAAGCATGATAATGTAGTAAGAGAGTAATTATTCAGAACAGGAGAGAAAAATAATATGAAATACATGTTTGCATCAGATGTACATGGTTCTGCATATTTCTGTCGGAAAATGCTGGAGGCGTACAGAGAAGAGGGGGCGGAGCGCCTTGTGCTTCTCGGAGATCTGCTTTATCACGGACCGAGAAATGATCTTCCAAAGGAGTATGCACCAAAAGAAGTTATCGCCATGTTAAATGATAAAAAGGACGAAATTTATACAGTGAGAGGAAACTGCGAGGCAGAGGTGGACCAGATGGTGCTGGAGTTTCCTGTGCTGGCTGATTATTGTGTGCTTGTAATTGAGGGGAAAACTTTTTTTGCGACTCACGGTCATGTGTATAACACAGACCATCTGCCTCCTCTGAAAAAAGGCGACATTCTGATCCACGGTCATACTCATGTTTTAAAAGCAGAAAATATGGGAGATTATATATGGCTGAATCCTGGTTCAGTTTCGATTCCGAAAGAAGGAAATCCGCCTACATATGCAGTTTTGGAAAACGGGCTGTTTGAGATCAAAGATTTTGACGGCAATGTTGTGAAGAGCATTCAGTTATAAGACAGGGAGGAAAAAGAGATGGAAAAATGGGAACTGATTGCGCCCTGTCATTTTGGACTGGAAGCAGTATTAAAAAGAGAAATCCTGGATCTGGGATATGAGATCAGTAAAGTAGAAGACGGAAAAGTTACATTTCTTGCAGATGCGCAGGGGATTGCAGATGCAAACATGTTTCTCCGTACAACGGAGAGGATTCTTCTTAAAGTAGGAGAGGTGAAGGCAACTACATTTGAGGAGCTGTTTGATAAGACGAAGGATCTTCCCTGGGAAAAATTTATTCCCTCAGACGGGAAATTCTGGGTGGCAAAGGCAAACTCTGTAAAGAGCAAGCTGTTCAGCCCCTCCGATATACAGTCTATTATGAAAAAGGCGATTGTGGAGCGTTTAAAAGGTGTATACGGCATTTCCTGGTTTCAGGAGGATGGAGCAAGCTTCCCTATTCGCGTAGCATTTATGAAGGATGTTGCCACAATTGGAATTGATACTTCCGGTGTTTCCCTTCATAAAAGGGGATACCGTCAGATGACAGTGAAAGCGCCGATTACGGAAACTCTGGCATCTGCCCTTATTATGCTGACTCCGTGGAATAAGGAAAGAATTCTTGTAGATCCGTTTTGCGGAAGCGGAACTTTCCCCATAGAAGCTGCTATGCTGGCTGCTGATATTGCGCCGGGCATGAACCGTTCTTTTCTTGCAGAGGACTGGAAACATCTTGTTCCGAGAAGATGCTGGTATGAGGCTCTTGAGGAGGCTCAGGACAGGGTAAACTTAAATGTGGACACAGACATTCAGGGATTTGATATTGATCCGGAAGCACTGCGCGCTGCAAGGTCAAATGCAAAAATGGCGGGCGTGGACAAGCTGATCCATTTTCAGCAGAGACCTGTAAAAGAGCTTCGCCATTCCAAGCCTTACGGATTTATTATTACCAATCCACCTTATGGAGAGAGACTGGAAGAAAAAGAAGCGCTCCCAGCACTTTACAGAGAAATTGGTGAGAGCTATAATCGTCTTGACAAGTGGTCTATGTATTTAATTACTTCTTATGATAAAGCAGAGCTTGATATTGGAAAAAAAGCGGATAAAAACAGAAAAATTTATAACGGTATGCTGAAAACATATTATTATCAGTTTCTGGGACCGCGTCCGCCGAAAAGAAACAAAGGAGAGTGAGAGAGATGAAAAAAATTATATTTGCAACAGGCAATATGGGAAAAATGAAGGAAATCCGTGAGATTTTAAAAGACCTTGATGCAGAAGTGCTTTCCATGAAAGAAGCAGGCGTGGAAGCCGATATTGTGGAGGATGGAAAAACATTTGAAGAAAATGCTGTAATTAAGGCAAAAACCATATGTGAACTTACAGGAGAAATTGCTCTGGCAGACGATTCCGGTCTGGAGATTGATTATCTGAATAAAGAACCTGGAATTTACTCTGCGAGATATATGGGAGAAGACACTTCTTATCGCATTAAAAATGCAAATCTGATCGGGCGCCTGGAGGGCGTACCGGATGAAAAACGTACCGCGCGCTTTGTGTGCGCCATTGCAGCGGCTTTTCCTGACGGAACTGTAAAGACAGTAAGAGGGACGATGGAAGGCCGCATTGGCTATGAAGAAGCGGGAGAAAACGGTTTTGGCTATGACCCGATTTTCTATCTTCCGGAATATGGCTGCTCCTCCGCAGAGCTTTCTATGGAAGAAAAAAATAAAATCAGCCACAGAGGAAAAGCGCTTCGCGCCATAAAGGAAGAGCTCTTATGAAGATTTTGGTTGTAAGCGATACCCACGGAAGAGACAGAGAACTGGAAAAGACGGTGGAGAGAGAGGCGCCTTTTGACAGACTGATACATTGCGGAGATGTAGAGGGAAGAGAAATTTTTATAGAGGCGCTGGCCGACTGTCCCTGTTGTATTGTGGCGGGAAATAATGATTTTTTCTGTGATTTGCCAAGAGAGCAGGAGATTATGGTAGGCGGCAAAAAGGCTCTTGTGACACACGGGCATTACTATGGAGTTTCCATAGATTTAAGCGGAATTGCAGATGAAGCAAG
>SAMEA3387512__coassemble_8128_pt1 | contig 2912 bp, 3 predicted proteins | sample SAMEA3387512__metabat2_high_PE_036 | metagenome-assembled genome bin SAMEA3387512 (sample SAMEA3387512) | Felis catus | biome: Faeces | place: United Kingdom | collected 2012
GGAGCCGTCCTGTTTTTGATTTGTCAATGCTGTTTAAGCATAAATGGAACGGCTCCTTGTTTGGAGATAAATAATATTTATCTATATTTCAATCCACAGTCGTATGACTGAACTTCTATAGTTTAATAAAAAAAATGATATATGTCAAATACACTTTGCATGTAATTGCAGAATTTTTAAAAGTGTATAGTTTTGTAAAAGAATATGGCGAAGGCGTTGACCGTATGTACAAAGAATTGGAAGCTGTTGGTATGCAGGCTCCGGAATATAGATTAAACGCATTTATGTTACAAGTGACTGTTTGGAACAAAAAAGCAACGTTTGGGAAAGAAAAAGATGGTTTGTCTGTTGAAAAAACAACGTTTGGGAAAGAAAAAGATGGTTTGTCTGTTGAAAAAACAACGTTTGAGAAAGAAAGTCAGGTTTTGTCTGATGAAAAAGCTATTGAGGAATATAAAAACTTATTGGTAAAAATTATTGAAAATGCTGTTAAAAGTAAGATACTAACACCAAGAACTTCGGAAAATATAAAGAAAGTTGTTGGAAATTTTCAATTTAGACAAATTTTTGGACGTAAAGAAATTAAAGAGGAATTGGGCTATGGGGATTCCAAAGCCGGAAAGATGATTGGATTGATGCAGTCATTAGATATAATCGTACCTGTAGAGGGCAAAGGAAAAGGAAAATATATTTTAAAAGAGTTTGACCACCTAATAGCAAAGGACTGAGCGGCATATATTCACCCAGTCCTTTACAGGCTATAACGGTTCATATAAGATGAGGGCAGGCGAGCGTCCCTACCCAATTAAGATCACAACCTTAAACCATTCCTTATCGTAGGAAATATCAAGTGTTCCGTCATATTTATCCACAATTTCCTTCACAGAGGAAATGCCGATTCCGTGGGCGTTTTTATCTTCTTTATCGGAGAGAAAACGTCCTTTTTTCTCGGTGATTTCGTTTATTTTGCTGTTGGTAAGCTCAAAGCTGAAGTAGCCGTTTTCTGTGTACCGGCATTTCAGTTCCAGCTTCCGTTTGGAAGCATCGTCTATTTTCCGGCAGGCTTCAATGGCATTATCCAGAGTGTTGGCAAAAATAGTACAGAAAAAGCATTTTGTCGATGTCGATATTGAGAAACGCATCGATGGAAGCGCTTGTCATCATCTGATATTTTGCGTTTATTACGGCATTTACTACGCTGTTCTGGCAGAAACGCCTGTTGGCAGTCTGCATATAGCCGGAAATACTGCGGAAGTATTCTTTTGCTTCTGTAAGATTTCCTTTGTCCAGAAGATTTCCCACAACAGAAAGATGATTGTTCATGTCGTGGCGGAATTTGCGGATCTGATTCTGGTTGTGTTCCAGTTCTTCGTAATAATTTTTCTGAAGCTGAAGGTTTTTTCGCTCCAGGTCTGCGTAAAGCCCGTCTGCAAGGTAGGCGGCAAGACGGACGCTTCCGGTGTTTGTGATCAGGCAGGCAAGAATACAGGGCCAGATAAAGTATGTTTTATGATCAGGCGCAAGATAAATACAGCTAAACAGTGCGGAAAAAGAGGCAAGGCTTATGATGTCCACAATGCTCCATGCTTTGTCTGTAAATATATTCTGGATCTTTTTCAGAGAAGAGTGAAAAAAACGGTAAAAAATAACCCAGAAAACAGGAATAACGATAAAACCTACAAAGGACATGATGGAGTTTGCCATCAGGTCTTTCTCAGTAAAAAACTGCATGAAAATATGTCCTCCGATGTCTACGTGAAGAAGATTGACGGAGGCTGCAATGGGCAGAAAAATAAGGATCATAGAAAGTTTTACAAGCCATTTTCCCTTATAAAGTGTAAAGTTTGCCAGGGCAAATAAAAGCAGGGCAAACGAAATATTTGTCATATCTTTTGGAAAGACAACAAGGGTGGAAACGATGGTATAGAGAAGCAGTCCCAGAAGAAAGGGAAGCTTCCCTTTTCGCCTTTTCATAGTACAGTCCATACATTTCATAAAGAAATATCCGGTAATAAATTCCAGTACATTTGCCAGTCTGTAAAATATAAAAATAAGAACAGATGAACTCATAATGATACCCCTCAGTTTAACATTGTTTTAGCAAAGGCTACTGCAAGCGTCTGTTTGTAGGCGCGGCTTACGGGAAGTTCTTCACCGCTGCAGACGCAGGAAGAGCTTTCTACTTTGGAAATACAATTCATATTTACAAGGTAACGATTGTGAATGCGCTGGAAAAAGTCAGGAAGCTTTGATTCTACCTCGTCCAGTTTTTCGTAAAAAGAGACTTGCTCCCCGTTTTTCCGTACGGCGCAGACATTTCGTTTATCGCTTTTGAAATAAGAAATTTCCCGGATACTGAGCCGGAGAGTTCCGGATTTTTGCTGTACAATATAGAACTGTTCTTCCTGTGAAGCAAGTTCTTTTACAGCGCTTTCCAGCACTTCTTTTAATTTATTTTTTTCGTATGGTTTTAAAATATAATGAAAGGCATGTACCTCATATCCCTGGAAAACATAGTCCGGGTATGCAGTAATAAAGATGATCAGCATCTTTTTTTCAAGATTCCGGAGGGTTCTTGCAGTATCCATTCCTCCCATTCCCGGCATTTCAATATCAAGAAAGAGAATGTCCGGTTCTTTTTTATCGATGCGTTCAAGAAGAGAAATTCCTGATTCATATTCCTCTATTTCATATGTAAGTGCCAAAAGATCAAGCTGGACTTCGATTAAATGACGCAGGTCCTTACGAAGCTTTTTGTCGTCGTCACAGATTGCTATTTTTATGATAAAACTCCCTGGTAGATTTCTGTATTAAGATGTGAGGCAAAAGATGCCTGACGAATTGTTCCGCACTTCGTGCTCCCACAATTCTGGTATCATAATAATACCATACAAACTTTACAAAATCCATGT
>SAMEA3387512__coassemble_13498_pt1 | contig 1821 bp, 1 predicted proteins | sample SAMEA3387512__metabat2_high_PE_036 | metagenome-assembled genome bin SAMEA3387512 (sample SAMEA3387512) | Felis catus | biome: Faeces | place: United Kingdom | collected 2012
AAGAAGAAGCCGTGCAGCAGCAGTAAATATCGTTCCAAACAGCACAGGTGCTGCAAAAGCTATCGGTCTTGTTATTCCGGAACTGAACGGTAAATTAATCGGTTCTGCACAGCGTGTTCCAACACCAACAGGTTCAACAACTATCTTAACAGCAGTTGTTGAAGGAAACGTAACAAAAGAGCAGGTTAACGCAGCTATGAAAGCAGCAGCTAACGAATCCTTCGGATATAACGAAGACGAAATCGTTTCCAGCGACATCGTTGGTATGAGATTCGGTTCTCTGTTCGATGCTACACAGACAATGGTTCTTCCATTAGACAACGGCACAACAGAGGTACAGGTTGTTTCCTGGTATGACAATGAGAACTCCTACACAAGCCAGATGGTTCGTACAATCAAACACTTTGGCAAACTGCTGAACGCTTAATTTCGGCATAATTGTAGAAGAATAGACTCAGTAAAGGGTCCGGTCTGATGTGGACCGGGCTCTTTTTCTATATTCATAAAATAAAGGAGGCATAAATATGCTGAATAAAAAATCTGTTGATGATATTAATGTAAAAGGCAAAAAAGTTCTTGTAAGATGTGATTTTAACGTACCGCTTCAGGATGGAAAAATTACAGATGAGAACCGTCTTGTAGCAGCTCTTCCTACAATCAAAAAATTAATCGCAGACGGAGGCAAAGTAATTCTCTGCTCCCATCTCGGAAAACCGAAGGGACAGCCTCTTCCGGAAATGTCACTTGCTCCTGTAGCAGTACGTCTTTCCGAGCTTCTTGGACAGGAAGTAAAATTTGCTGCTGATCCGGAAGTAGTAGGACCAAACGCAAAAGCTGCAGTAGAAGCAATGAATGACGGAGAAGTAATTCTTCTTGAAAATACACGTTATCGTGCAGAGGAGACAAAAAACGGAGAAAAATTCAGCAAAGAGCTTGCTTCTCTCTGCGATGTATTCGTAAACGACGCATTCGGTACTGCTCACAGAGCACACTGCTCCAATGTTGGCGTAACACAGTTTGTTGATACAGCAGTAGTTGGTTATCTGATGCAGAAAGAAATCGACTTCCTTGGAAATGCAGTAAACAACCCGGAAAGACCGTTTGTTGCAATCCTTGGCGGTGCAAAAGTTTCCAGCAAAATCTCCGTTATCGAGAACCTTCTTGACAAAGTAGACGTTCTCATTATCGGCGGCGGTATGGCATATACATTCTCAAAAGCTATGGGCGGACAGATCGGTGTATCTCTCTGCGAGGACGATTACCTTCAGTATTCACTGGATATGATGAAAAAAGCAGAAGAAAAAGGCGTGAAGCTTCTTCTTCCTGTAGATAACAGAATTGGTGATTCCTTCTCCAACGACTGCAACATTCAGATTGTAAAACGCGGTGAGATTCCGGAAGGCTGGGAAGGAATGGACATCGGACCGGAAACAGAAAAATTATTCGCAGACGCTGTAAAAGATGCGAAGACAGTTGTATGGAACGGACCGATGGGCTGCTTCGAGATGCCAAACTTTGCACATGGTACAGAGGCAGTTGCAAAAGCGCTGGCTGAGACAGAAGCAACAACAATTATCGGCGGCGGAGATTCTGCAGCGGCAGTAAATATCCTTGGATATGGCGATAAAATGACACACATCTCCACAGGCGGCGGCGCTTCTCTTGAATTCCTGGAAGGAAAAGAACTTCCGGGTGTGGCAGCAGCGAACGATAAATAAAGCGAAGTCGGAATTTAGTGAATCGAACTTCCTTATGAAAAATCCTATCAATACGAACGGAGAATAGAAAAATGGCAAGAAAAAAAATTATCGCTGGTAACTG